>Ga0334887_1000728_pt1 | contig 49462 bp, 47 predicted proteins | sample GraSluR1_MG_10_FD_207217 | JGI IMG/M metagenome (GOLD analysis project Ga0334887, IMG submission 207217) | Sludge microbial communities from methane-producing bioreactor in Wageningen University, Netherlands - Granular Sludge_18_07-R1 | ecosystem: Engineered > Bioreactor > Anaerobic >...
TGAAGCCAGATCTCTGTGCAGGGTAGCCCTGGCCAAGTTCCAGAATTCCGGAGGTCTGGTGCAGACAGGCAGTACCCTGTTTATAAAATCCAATAACTCGGGAGATCCGCAAAAAGGTGCTCCAGGTATCAATGGGCTGGGAACGATAATTCCCAGTAATCTGGAAATGTCAAATGTTGACCTGTCGGAGGAATTTACTGATATGATAGTAACCCAGAGGGGATTTCAATCCAATTCACGTATTATTACGACATCTGATGAGATGATACAGGAATTGGTTAATCTCAAGAGATAGTTTAGGACTCTTTCCAGGGGCTGAAGCCCCTGGAAGAGCTTAATACAGAGGTGAGTTAATGATCTACCTTACCCGTTTAAATGGTCAGAAAATAATGATAAATATAGATTTGTTGGAATTCGTTGAGGAAACACCGGATACGCTTATAACCCTTACCACCGGGAAAAAATTTCTGGTGAAAGAAAGCAGTCAGCAAATTCGGGATGAAATTATCCGGTTCAAGAGAACTGCCAACATTAAATTAAAAAAATAGCTTTGACAGGAGGGGTAAGTTTTGGCGGATGAGAATAATGCTGAAGTGGTAGAGAAAAGGGGTTTTGATTTTAAAATAGTATTGATAGGGATCTTGATATTCCTGGTCGCTATGGGTGCTTCTTATTTATTGATGAGGAGTCTGATGGCACCATTAATCCCCAAAGAGGAAAATGGAGAGCAGATGCTTACCGGCAACCTGGTGGAGATAGGCGAGTTCATGACCAATATTAATGATGTAGCAGGAACCAGGTATTTAAAAGTCGAAGTCACCCTTGAAGTGGCAGCAGACAACAAAGAAGCCCAGGAAGCTATTACTCATTATATGCCAGTGATCAGGGATGGAATCCTGACAATGTTATCTTCAAAAACAGTAGCTGACCTGGATGTAAGGAACCGGAATAATTTAAAATCAGAGATAATAAACGACTTGAATGCAAAGATTGGTTCAGGACTTATAAAAAACATTTATTTTACTAGTTTTGTTATGCAGTAAGATGGATGAAATTATAACCTGAAAAGGGGGGTTATAATGAGTGAGGTATTATCCCAGAACGAAATAGATGCGCTTCTGTCTGCTTTGAGCGATGGTTCAGTCAATGCAGAGGAGTTAAGAGAAGAAGAGATTAAAAACAAGGTGAAAATCTACGATTTTCGTCGCCCCAATAAGTTCTCCAAAGACCAGATTCATACCTTACAGGTTATATATGAAAACTATGCTCGCACTCTAGGTACTTACCTGTCCGCGCAGCTTCGTTTACCTGTTCAATTGGAACTGCTTTCAGTGGAGCAATTGACTTATGAGGAATTTATCAGATCCATACCCAATCCCACTATTTTAAATATTTTTTCTCTTTATCCACTGGATGGCAGCGCTATTCTGGAAATCAACCCCAACCTGGGCTTTGCTTTTTTGGACCGGCTATTGGGGGGGCCAGGCCTATCTCCGGTTAAAACAAGAGGGCTTACTGAAATAGAACAGACCATTATTGAAAAAATTGTTCAGCGCATGCTGGATTATCTCCAGGAACCATGGGGGAGCATCATCGAAATAGATCCTTCACTGGACAGGGTGGAGACCAATCCACAGTTTACTCAACTGGTTTCGCCTTCCGAGATAATGATGATAGTATCGCTTGAAGCACAGATGGGTGAAGTGATAGGAATGTTTAATATTTGCATGCCATATTTGCTTCTTGAACCTATCCTTGACAAACTCAGTGTTCATTATTACTATTCATCTTCAAGCCCTGAGAAATCGGCTGATAATATAAATACAATCAAAACCCGATTGGAGAATACTTATGTTCCTGTAAGAGCTATTTTGGGCAGAACAGTTATTACGGTAAAAGATCTTCTGGAGGTTTCCTCAGGTGATGTAATTCCCCTGGACAGGAATGTTAATGAGGAGCTCGAGGTGGTTATTGGACACAGAACCAAATTTATTGGCAAGCCGGGGATTTTTGGAAATAAATTTTCCATTCAGATTTCCCAGGTGATAGAGGAGGGAAATGAGAATGAATGATGGAATCTTGTCCCAGGAAGAAATAGATGCCTTATTATCAGCTGGAAATGATTCGTCTTCTTCAGACATGGAGTTTTCAGAGCAGTCATCTGCAGTTAGTGATCTTGAGATCAGCAGTGCTGAGAAGGACACCATGGGAGAAGTCGGCAATATAAGCATGGGTACTGCAGCAACTACCCTGTCTACTTTATTAAACAAAAAAGTTTCAATTACTACTCCTGATGTCTCTACAACGAGTGCTCAGGAGCTGCAAAGTGAATATCCCTTGCCTTATCTGATTGTTGAAGTAGATTATACAGAAGGTTTATCCGGCACAAATATTTTGATTATTAAGGAAGAAGATGCCAGTGTCATTGCTGATTTGATGATGGGAGGGGAAGGAAAAGTCGAGGATGCAAGCCTCAGCGAGCTAGGAATGAGTGCTGTAGGAGAGGCCATGAACCAGATGATGGGTTCTGCTACTACCAGTTTGTCCTCGATGTTTAACAGACGTATCGACATTGCTCCTCCAAAACTGCAGATGGTGGATTTGGGAAAAGAAGCCCTGGATGTACCGGGTGCAGAAGACATGCTGGTTCAAATCAAGTTTAAAATGGAGATAGAAAACCTTGTTGACAGCGAAATAATGCAGATTATTCCTTATGAAGCGGTAAAAAGTATGATGAATACGCTTTTAGGTGAAATCACTGAAGAACAGCCTGTGACTGCAGAAGTTCCTCCAAGCAGTACACCAACGAGTACTCCGGTTCAGCCGCCTTTTATGAGCCAGCCGGTGGAACCGCAGCAGCAGCCTGTATCGTCTCAAGATATGAATAATAGAGAGCTTTATGCTGATAGTAGTTCAAATATCAGGAAAGATCAACAATTTGCTGTTCAACCGGCACAGTTTACCCCATTGCGGGAGAGTGAACTGGAACATCCCCCGCAGAATATTTCCCTTATTATGGATGTGCCCCTGGATGTTACTGTGGAACTGGGGAAGACCCGCAAGACCATAAAAGATATTCTGGAATTACATCAAGGGTCTATAATCCAACTGGATAAACTTGCCGGTGAGCCCGTTGACTTGCTGGTAAACGGTAAATTGATTGCCAGGGGCGAAGTGGTTGTTATTGATGAAAACTATGGTATCAGAATTACCGCAATTATTAGTCCAATGGACAGGATGAGCAGACTACAATAATCATTAGGGGGATTGATGATGGGAAAAAGGATTCTGATAGTAGATGATGCTGCTTTTATGAGGATGATGCTGAAGGATATTCTTGGTAAAAATGGTTATGAAGTGGTAGGAGAAGCCGAAAATGGTATACAGGCGGTGGAAAAGTTCAAAGAGGTTACCCCTGATCTGGTTACCATGGATATTACTATGCCGGAGATGGATGGGATTGCGGCGGTAAAAGAAATAAAAAGCATTGATATGGCCGCCTGTATTATTATGTGCAGTGCTATGGGACAACAGGCCATGGTTATCGATGCTATACAAGCAGGAGCCAAGGATTTTATTGTAAAACCTTTTCAGCCGGAAAGGGTGATAGAGGCCGTTAGCAAAGCATTATCATAATTGATGGAAGTGACAGTATGATATCATCCTTGAGGAGAAAATGCCTGCTCATAGTATTAATTGCAGTATTATTGATGCAGGTTTTTACCTTGGCAAGTTTGGCCGCCGAGTTTGAAGAATTTAATAAGGTTATGGATGAACAGGAACAAAAACCGGAAGAGAGCCATAATCTCTGGTTGGATCTGCTGAAGCTTGTACTGATATTAGGGCTTATTGTGGGTGCGACCTGGTCGCTCGTAAAAGTTTTCAGCAAGCAACTGGGGAAGAAAATGCAGGGAACATGGTTGCAGGTGGTTGACGAGGTAGCCCTGGGTCAAAACCGGGGGATAGTCTTATGTGAAATTGGTGAAAAATTATATGCCCTGGGAGTCACCGACCATAATATTTCTTTTCTTTTTGAGGTTGACAATAGTGGCTTGCTCGAGGAGATAAGTCAAAACGAGCTGCTAATGGAAAAAGATGCTTCAACTAAGCAGGAGATGAGAGACAAAATTTCTCTTTTATTGAAAAAATTGAAACCCTCAAAACCGGAGCGAAAGGATTTTCGCTTTATTATGGAAGAACAGGTGCAAAGATTACAGGATATTTCACATAAGAGTATGGAAGACAATAAAGCGGGCAGGAGAAGAAATGGTGATGATGATCAAGCATAAATTATCTCTCCATTGTTGGGGTGTATTAATTTTTCTTATTGTATTTCTGCTTATTTTTAGCCAGCCGGTTTTGGCCGAACCGTTGCAGATACCTGATATTAATCTTCAGATAGGCGGATCAGATACTCCAGATGCAGGGGATTTGTCAACAGTCCTGCAACTGGTGATATTACTGACAGTCCTGACCCTGGCTCCGGCGATACTTATTTTACTTACTTCTTTTACCCGTATCATTGTGGTCCTGGCCTTTATCAGGACTTCTCTGGCAACCCAGCAGATGCCGCCAAACCAATTATTAATAGGTTTGGCTTTATTTCTTACATTTTTTGTCATGGCCCCAACCTTTCAGCAAGTTAATGCCAATGCTATACAGCCTTATCTGGAAGGAGAAATCGTTCAGGAAGAAGCCTTTGAACAGGCTATGGAACCTATGCGTAATTTTATGTTCAAACAGACCAGGGAAAAGGATTTGGCCCTTTTTGTTAAGATGGCAGAAGTGGAAAGGCCGCATAATTTCGATGATATACCCAATTATGTCCTTATACCTTCGTTTGTAATCAGTGAACTGAAAACGGCTTTTCAGATAGGTTTTGTTATTTTTGTTCCTTTCCTGGTTATTGATATGGTGGTAGCCAGTGCCTTAATGTCAATGGGGATGATGATGTTGCCTCCCATGATGATTTCCTTGCCATTTAAAATTTTATTGTTTGTTCTGGTAGATGGCTGGAACCTGCTCATACAATCATTGATATTAAGCTTTCATTAGCTTTAATAATTTTAAATTTTGAATTATTAATGTTGAATTTTGGTGAGGAAACTGAGTTTCCTTTATATTATCAAAGCTAATGTGATAGTATCCTGAGTTATACTTGCTTACCTTAATTCAAAATTAACAATTAACCAATTAAAAATTCCTTACGAAGTAAAGCAGGGGGGGGGGAGTAGAAACTGTGTACGAAGATATTATACTTGGAGTTGCCAATCAAGCAGTATGGACAGTTCTGATGGTTTCAGCACCTATTCTGGGAGCAGCCCTGATTACTGGTTTGCTGATTAGTATTCTGCAGGCTACTACCCAGATTCAAGAAATGACACTGGTTTTCGTTCCCAAGATAGTTGTTGTGTTTTTGGTTGTGATTGTATTTGGGCCATGGATGTTAGACATTATTACAACTTTTACCTATGATATTTTTGCTTCTATTCCACAGATGCTGGCACTATAGAGGGGTAATCAGCAATGCCAATAACTTTTGCTCTTGACAGTTTTCTGCTGATATTTGCCAGATTGTCAGGCTTGTTTATTAGTGCACCAATATTCAGCAGCCGGCAAATGCCCTTAAGAATCAAAGCACTGGTGATTGTGTTGCTTTCAGCTGTCATGGCCTATTTTGTGCCGGTTAATTATATGATTGAGCCAGCCACTGTGCCTTATTATATTGCTGCACTGCTGGTAGAGGTCTTTGTTGGTTACACCATGGGCTTTGTTGTATATGTAGTGTTGGCAGCTATTCAACTGGCAGGGCAGGTAATGGATATGGCCATGGGCTTTGCCATAGTGAATGTGGTTGATCCCCAAACAGGCACTCAGATTCCGCTTATGGGTAACCTGACCCAAACCATGGCATTATTAATGTATCTGGCTATGGACGGGCATTATTATCTTTTACAGGCCATCGCCCAGAGTTACAAAATTGTACCGGTGCTGGGTGTTAAGCTGAGTCAGGATTTTTTTAACCTGCTCTTTGAAATCACTGTCTATATGTTTATTATTGCGGTAAAAATAGCTGCGCCCATATTGGTTACTGTCTTGATTACGGATATCGCTATGGGCTTTATTGCCAGAACAGTTCCTCAGATGAATGTTTTTATTGTTGGTTTGCCCTTGAAAATACTCGTAGGCTTGTTTGCTTTGCTCTTATTGCTCCCGGTGTATTTGTGGGTTTATAGTGTTCTGTTTATGCGTTTTTTTGCCTATCTGGATAGAATACTAATCGCTATGGGGTTATAGTATCTATGGATGATAAAACAAAACTTTTTATAATAAATCTTCAGTTATTTGCCGATGACGAAACTGGAGAGAAGACAGAAAAGGCTACTCCGCGTAAGCGTGAAGAGGCTCGAAAAAAGGGACAGGTTTTCAAGAGTACCGATCTGAATTCTGCGGTTGTACTTATTGCTGGTTCTGTTGTTGTATTTGTTACCTTTCCCTATATGGTCAGTACTATGCAAAAGTTTACCTCCCTGTATATTCTGGACCGGAGTCTCCATGAATTCTCCAATGAGTATATTTACAGCTTGCTGGTGGAAGTAGTTATACTCATGGGCAAGATGGTTTTCCCGATATTTCTTGCTACTTATGTAGCTGCTCTGCTTATAGGCTATATTCAGGTGGGCTTCGTATTCAGTACTGATCCGCTTACTCCAAAGCCTGAAAGACTGAATCCGGTAGAGGGTTTCAAGAAAACTTTTTCCAAAAGGGCTCTGGTTGAACTGAGCAAATCCTTGCTTAAGGTTATCGTAACGGCTTTTGTGGTCTATACCGTCCTGAAAAAGCATTATTATGTTTTTCCCCGTTTTGTGGACATGGAACTGGGAATAACTCTTAAAATATTAAGCGAGATTGTCTTTGAAATGGCATTGAAGGTAGGAGCAGTTTTTATAATTATTGGTATAGTGGATTACATATATCAATGGTATGAACATGAAAAATCATTAAAGATGAGCAAATATGATATAAAACAAGAATATAAACAGACTGAAGGTGATCCTCAGGTTAAGTCGCGTCAAAGGCAGATACAGCGACAAGCAGCGATGAAGAGAATGATGTCCGAGGTTCCGGATGCCGATGTGGTTATTACCAATCCAACTCATTTTGCGGTAGCTTTGAAATATGAGGCCGATCGTGTGGAAGCTCCGGTTGTTGTTGCACGGGGGCAGGATTTTGTCGCATTGAAAATCAAGGAAATTGCTCTGGCTAATGATGTAGTAGTGGTTGAGAATCCATTCCTGGCACGTACTCTGTTTTATGCTACTGATATTGGAGATCTGGTTCCAGAGGAACTGTATCAAGCAGTCGCTGAGGTACTGGCTTTTGTTTATAAACAGAAAAAAATACTCTTATAAAAACCATTTTTATAACGAGAGTTTTGCATATATTAAAAGATCTATCTGAGCGGTAGTGAAGAATCTTAATCGTGAGCAAAGCAAAGATCGGCACCTTTAAGCGTAAGCATCAGCTTACATCAATAGTCCCGGGAGGGGGTAGCCCCCTGAGGGAATAAGATCCTTCGGCTTTGCCTCAGGATGACAGTACTACAGTAGGCCCAATAATAGGAAAAACTAATTATTGCGAAATCCTCAAACAATAATACTATCCAAAAACTTGAGATATTATCCCCAGGCAAATAGCGGGAGGACTTGAAATGGAAGAAAGACCAGCAATATTTGGTCGGCTTTTTGAGTACAGTGACATATTAATAGCGGTTGTGGTAGTCAGCATAGTCATTATGATGATTATTCCAATGAATCCTGTTTTACTGGATATTTTGTTAACATTTAATATAAGCTTTGCCCTGATTATTTTGATGGTTTCCATGTTTAATCGCGAACCCCTGGAGTTTTCAGTTTTTCCTTCTTTACTTCTGGTTATGACCCTTTTCAGACTTTCACTGAATGTTTCATCAACCAGGCTTATTCTGCTGAATGGCTATGCAGGGGATGTAATCGAGGCTTTCGGTTTGTTTGTGGTTGGAGGCAACACAGTTGTTGGCCTGGTAATATTTCTAATTCTTATCGTTATACAATTTATTGTAATAACCAAAGGGGCAGAGCGAGTATCAGAGGTGGCGGCGCGTTTCACCCTCGATGCTATGCCGGGAAAACAGATGGCTATTGACGCAGATCTTAATGCTGGACTTATTAACGAGGATGCAGCCCGTAATCGCAGAGAAAAAATCCAGAGAGAAGCAGACTTCTACGGCGCCATGGATGGGGCCAGCAAATTTGTAAAAGGTGATGCAATTGCAGGAATAGTGATTACCATAATAAATATTGTCGGCGGCTTTGTCATTGGTATGGCCCAGAAGGGGATGAGTTTGGGCGATGCAACCCAGACATATACGCTCTTAACTGTCGGTGACGGGCTGGTTACGCAGATCCCGGCTTTGCTTATATCTACAGCAACCGGGATAGTTGTCACCAGGAGCGCCTCCAAATACAGCCTGGGAAAAGAAATCGGGTCACAGCTTTTTAATTATCCCAAAGCGCTTGGGATAGCAGCTGTTATATTGCTGGCTCTGGGAACAGTTGGCTTACCCAGATTGCCCATGTATTCACTGGCCATATTGTTTGGATTTCTTTCTTTTGCTTTTAAGACTTCAACAATAGACGAAGTTGAAGACAGTGATGAAGAGGAAATCCAGGAGGCTGAAGAAATCAAGAAAGCAGAAAATGTAGTGGAACTTCTGCAGGTGGAAAAAATGGAAATGGAACTGGGATATGGCCTGATTCCTCTGGTTGATGCTGAACAAGGAGGCGATCTTCTCGACAGGATAGTAATGATAAGGAGGCAGTGTGCAGTTGAACTTGGTTTTATTGTGCCGCCTATTCGCATCCGGGATAATATGCAGTTAAAACCCAATGCCTATGTAGTCAAAATCAAAGGAACGGAGATTGCTTCAGGGGAGTTGATGCTGGATAATTACCTGGCTATAGGGCCGGATATTGAAAACGATGCAGAACTGGCTGGAATTGATACTATTGAACCGGCCTTTAACCTTCCCGCACGCTGGATAGATACCGCAGACAAAGATAATGCAGAATTAAAAGGATATACAGTAGTAGATCCGCCATCGGTTCTGGCTACGCATCTTACATCTGTAGTAAAATCCCATGCATCTGAACTCCTGGGACGACAGGAAATTCAAAATACGGTCGAGTTTATAAAAGAAAGCAACCCTGCGGTGGTTGATGAATTAATTCCCGATTTGATGAGCCTGGGAGATATTCAAAAAGTCCTTTCTAATCTGTTAAAGGAACAGGTTCCTATAAGAGATATGCTGACAATCATGGAAACTCTGGCGGACTTTGCAAAAATCAGCAGAGATACCGATGTTCTTACTGAATATGTACGACAGGCCTTAAAAAGACAAATAAGCAAACAATATCTGAATGACAATGGTAAATTAACGGTAATAACCCTGGATCCATCTCTGGAAGAAATGCTTCGTGATTCAATACAACAAAGTGATTTTGGCTCATACTTGGCTCTGGATCCGGATATTGCACAAAAAGTTATTGACAAATTATCCTTATATTATCAAGATTTAAGCAATAAGGGGATAACCCCTATTGTATTGTGTGCTCCTGTACTGAGATTATATTTCAAACGATTAATCAATCGTTTTATCCCCAATCTTCTTGTACTCTCTTATAATGAGATTGATTCCGAAGTAAATGTTGAAGTTATAGGGATGGTGTCACTATGATAATCAAAAAATTTATTGCCAGGGATTTTAAAACTGCGATGAAGCAGGCTAAAGAGGAGATGGGGCGTGATGCTATTATTCTGCATACAGGGCAGGTGAGAAAAGGCGGACTGCTCAGTTTCTTTTCTCGTCCGCAGGTAGAAATTACAGTGGCAGTTGACGATAGCTTGAAAGTCAGCAGTGACAAGGCGAGAAGAAATCCGGTGTTCCCATTCAGCAATTCTGTGACGAGCAAGAGCAAGCCTGTTGAATTAGAATTAGCCGCTGTTGCGAATAGTGACAAACGCGAAAAAGAACTCTTGGATGAACTGCAGAGAATGAAGCAAATAATGACTGATGTCAAACTCAAGATGTATGAAGTGGAATTTATCAAAGGAATGTCGGAAAATGTACAGATTTTCTACGAAATTCTCATTAATAATAAGGTAGAAAAAGAATTGGCTTTGAAGATTGTCAACAGTGTGGAAGCAAGGCTTCCCAGTGATAAATCCAATGATGAAAACTGGGCTAAGGATGTATGTTTGCACACCTTGCAGGAATATTTTTCCGAGGCAAAACCTATCAGCATAAGCAATGGAGAAAAAGGCAAACTGGTGTTTATGGTCGGACCCACTGGAGTAGGTAAGACTACTACCATAGCTAAACTTGCAGCAAATCTGGCTTTTACCGAGGGTAAAGAAGTAGCAGTGATAACCCTGGATACCTATAGAGTGTCAGCAGCTGAACAGTTAAGGACTTATGCAGAAATTATCGATATTCCTATTAGTGTTGTTTTCAATACTTTTGATCTGGAAGAGGCGATTAAACAATATGGGGATAAGGATCTGATATTTGTTGATACTGCAGGACGCAGTCCTTATCACGATGAACATATGGAGGAGTTAAGGGAGTTTATTGAAATCGGCAAACCGCATGAAATAATTCTGGTCTTAAGTGTGACTACCGATAGCAACGATATAAAAAACATTTACTGTAAGTTTAACAGCATAGGCATTGATAAAATTATCTTTACCAAACTGGATGAAACCTCCAGTTATGGGCAAATATTAAACACTGTATATGAGGTCGAAAAACCAATTGCCTATTTGACTACAGGGCAAAACGTCCCGGATGATATCGAGATACCCGACCCCCTGTATCTGGCAAAAATGCTTCTGAGAAGGGATGAAGCATGATGAGAGATCAAGCTGATAAGCTGAGACAAATGGCTCAAAATGTAAAAAGGCAAATAGAAAGCGAGATAAAAGAAGGCCAGGGAAGAAGCCGGGTTGTGGTTATAAGCAGCGGCAAAGGCGGTGTAGGAAAAAGTACCCTGGCTATCAACCTTGCACTGAACCTTTGCGAACAGGGCCAGAAGGTTGTTCTTATGGATGCCGATATGGGGCTGGCCAATCTGGATGTTATGCTTGGCCTGACCCCCAAATATAATCTTTTCCATGTAATTAAAGAAACAAAAAAAATCAGGGATATTATAATTCAAGGACCCGGGGGTCTGGATATTATTCCAGGCGGTTCAGGAATAAGCGATCTGGCCAATTTAAAGGAAGATGAACTGAATAAATTATTGATGGAAATGAAAAAGCTGGATAGAAGTTATGATTATTTGATAATTGATACAGGAGCTGGAATATCCAAGAATGTAACTGCATTTTTGCTTGCTGCTGATGATGTGCTGGTAATAAGTACCCCTGAGCCAACTTCTATTACTGATGCCTACAGCATAGTGAAAAGTATTACCAGCAATTCCTATGGAGGAAACCTGTATTTGGTGGTAAACAGGGTATCCAGCAATGCTGAAGGAATAATGGTTGCTGAGAAATTCAGGCTGGTTTGTGAAAAATTCCTGGGGCAGGATATCACAATACTGGGACATATCATTAATGAACCCTTGATTGGAGAAGGTGTTAGACGTCAGCAGGCCTTTGTTCAAATATACCCCAGAAATCAGGCGGCCAGAAACATCAAATATATCACTGGCAAACTACTGGGGAATAACGATATTATGAACTCTGCTGCTGCCAATAAAAGCGGAGGGATTAAGGGTTTTTTGGACAAATTTGCTGGTTTTCTTAAATAATATTTGGGGGTTAGTGATAAATAATGAAAGCCAAAGATATAAGGCTAAACCAGTTAGTTGAAATTGAGATTGAATTTGATTCAGGCATTGAACATCTTCCCAGTCGTGTTGAGGGAATAGAAAGAGATCATCTGCATATTTCCATGCCTATGCGTAAGGCAGCCTTTTTTCCACTCAGACTTGGACAGGAAATAAAGGTGATAGTCAAGCATAAAAACAGCAGCTTCGCTTTTTTTAGCAATGTCGTTGGCCGTAGCAAAGAACGCATACCCTTATTAATAATAAATAAACCCAAAAATTTTATTCAGGTTCCACAGAAAAGGACTTACGTACGGCTGGAGATTGCTTTGCCTATTAATTTTAAAGTTTTATCAGAGGAAGGCGATGCTGAAATAAAGAAAGGAATAACTCTGGATATAAGTGCAGGGGGAGCTCTGTTTTTGACTCCAGCAGATATTGAAGAAAAACAAGATATAGAGATAGAAATTGAGCTTGCAGAAACGCAGTGGCTAAACTGCAGGGCAAAGGTTGTCCGTATTCTAAGCAAAGCCAAAAAAGAGGGCGACAATAATAAGGTTGCCATTGAATACGAAGGTATTAACGAAGGCCAAAGAGACAGAGTATTTAAATACATTTTCGAAAAACAACGCGAGAGAATAAAAAAGGGAGTCCTGGAGTAAAGGGAGGAAGACTTGTGAGTAAGACGAAAGTCCTGGTGGTTGATGATTCTGCTTTTATGCGTAAAGTAATAGCTGACATAATAAATAGTGACCCTCTTATGGAGGTAATTGGAAAGGCTCGTAATGGAGATGAAGCAATCGGCAAAGTTATGGAATTGAATCCGGATGTAGTAACTATGGATGTTGAAATGCCAGGGACGGATGGCCTGTCCGCTCTTTCCAGGATAATGGAGCTTTCTCCTGTACCAATTATTATGCTGAGCAGCCTGACCAAAGACGGTGCTGAGCAGACCATGAAGGCTTTGCAGCTGGGAGCTGTGGATTTTATTCCCAAGCCTTCCGGTCAAATTTCGTTGGATATTGACAAAATCAGCCAGGATATTATCAGAAAAATTAGGATTGCAGCAGGGACTAAGAAAATATTGCAGAATTTAAATAATATCAGCGGTTTTTCAGAGAAAAAAACTCGTAATATTAATCGCGAGTTTATTCATACGGCAGAATCACTTGATAAGCTGGTGCTTATTGGGACATCAACAGGAGGGCCGAAAGCGCTTCACCAACTTATTCCTGCTTTTCCGGCGCAAATAGATGCAGGTATTCTGGTGGTTCAACATATGCCATCGGGTTTTACCCGTTCTCTTGCTGAACGGCTGGATTCTCTATCAGAAATCAGGGTGAAGGAAGCTGAAAATGGAGAAAAAATAGTTCCAGGATGTGCTTATATTGCTCCGGGGGATTATCATTTAACTGTAAAAAGCAAAAAAACTGGTCAGAAGAATGAATTGTATATTAATCTGGACAAATCAGTGCCCAGAGGAGGCCATCGTCCTTCAGTGGATGTTATGCTGGAATCCGTGGCCGAACAGTACTGGTCCCAAATAGTGTGTGTAATAATGACTGGAATGGGTCGTGATGGAGCCGATGGGGTTAAAGCTGTTAAAGCCAGGGGAGCAAAGCTCATAGCTGAAGACCAGTCTACGTGTATAGTATATGGTATGCCGAAGGCTGCTGTTGAAACTGGAATGGTTGACAAAATAATTCCACTACAGAGCATTGGGGAAGAAGTATTAAAGATGTTGCAGTAATATGGATTGGAACTTGTAGGAGGTGGTTGGTATGAAAATGGATATGTCGCAGTATCTTGATGTTTTTCTCGAGGAGAGTAAAGAACACCTGGGGAGTTTGAATCATAAGTTGCTGGATTTGGAAAAGAATACAGATGACATATCAGCACTCAATGAAATTTTTCGTGCAGCACATACCCTTAAAGGTATGTCTTCGACGATGGGTTTTGAAGATCTGGCCGATCTTACCCATCATATGGAAAATGTGTTAACCGATTTAAAAGAAGGAATGCTTGCTGTTGACTCTTCAGTTGTGGATATACTGTTTCAATGTTTTGACAGAATGCAGCTGCTTATTGATCAAATTGAATCGACGAATTCCGGCAAAATGGACAACAGTGACCTGGTAGCAGTCCTGGAGAACATCAATACGGGCAAAAGTGAAGCCGCCTCAATAAGTGATAATGCAAGCAAAGAAGCGGAAGAGAATTCTTCTTCTGCTGGGGTAAACTTTGTTGATGACAATTCTTTTGATTTTAATCAATATGATATTACCGTTCTAAAAGAAGCCATCAGCAGAGGTTTCAGGATTTATTACATAATAATTGAAGTTGATAAAGGGTGTTTGATGAAAGCAGTACGGGCTTTTATGGTTTTCCGGGCCCTGGAGGAAGACAGCGAAATCATTAAAGCTGTTCCTCCTGCACAGGAAATAGAGGATGGTGCTTTTGAAGGAGAATTTGAACTTTTTATAACCAGTCAGGTGAACCTCCCTGATATTGAGAATCGTCTGAGTAATATATCAGAAGTAAGGGTAAAGGAAATCAGGGAGATAGACCTTTCCTCTATTACAGCCCGTAAAGTATCAATTGCAGCGAGTACCAAAGCAGCAGGCATCAACAATAAGCTGGAACAGCTTGAACCCAAAAAGACTCAAAAAAGCAAACAGACGGTAAGAGTGGATATTGATAGATTGGACAACTTGATGAATCTGGTTGGAGAGCTGGTTATGCACAAGGGGAGATTGGAGCAAATCGGCGCCAACAATAAGATTGGCGAGTTGAATGAGACCATTGAACAAATTGACAGAATAAGTACTGATTTGCAGGCAGTTGTGATGAAAGTAAGAATGGTTCCTATTGAGCAGGTGTTTAACCGTTTTCCCAGAATGGTGAGAGACCTGGCCAAGGACTTGAAAAAAGATGTTGAATTTCTTATTGAAGGAAAAGAGACAGAGTTGGACAGGACTGTCATTGATGAAATTGGAGATCCCCTGGTCCATTTGCTCCGGAATGCTATTGACCATGGACTTGAATCTCCGCAAATACGGGAACAGAATGGTAAGCCGCAGCAGGGGACGCTGATTCTCCGGGCAAGGCATGAGGGGAACAACGTTTATATTGAAGTCGAAGACGATGGAGCCGGGATAAATACCGCCAGGGTTTTGGAAAAAGCGGTTGAAAAAGGAATTATTGATTCCCGGGAAGCTGAGCAAATGAGTCAGGAGGAAGCAATAGAACTGCTGTTTAGTTCAGGTTTTAGTACTGCACAGAGTATTTCCGATCTATCAGGTCGGGGAGTGGGACTTGATGTGGTAAAAAGCAAAATTGAATCCTTGAGTGGAGAAATATTTGTGGATTCAACCCTGGGTAAGGGAACCAAGTTTAGAATAAAACTACCTCTGACTCTGGCTATTATTCAAGCCCTTATGATTGCAGTCAGAGATGAAATATATGCTGTTCCGCTTAGCTCAGTAGATGAGACTACATTGATAAACAAAAATGACATTAAAATGGTACAGAATCAAGAGGTCATTATGCTCAGGGGAACTGTTTTACCGCTTTTCCGCTTGAAGAGTTTATTGAGTATACCGGGTAATGACAGCGAAGAGCAAGAAATGTATGTTGTGGTGGTTCGGAAAGCTGAAAAGCAAATAGGGCTGGTTGTTGATACTCTAATTGGGCAACAGGAGATAGTGATAAAATCTCTGGGCAAAATACTATCCGGTATACCTGGATTAGCTGGAGCTATTGTTGCAGGAGATGGTAATGTAAGGCTGATCCTTGATATTGTCACACTTTTTTAGATGGAGGTATTTATTATATGGAAATAGCATCTAATCTTCATTTCCAGGGTTCTTACAGCGAAGACAATGAAGTTCAGGTTGTTGCTTTTAGCCTGGGGCAGGAAGAATATGCCGTTGATATCATGTATGTACTGGAAATAAATCGCTTGTTGAATATTACCAGAGTTCCCAGAGCTGAGAAGCATATTGAAGGAGTAGTTAATCTCAGGGGCAATATTATACCTATAATTAATCTGTATACCAGATTCAATATCAATGCGAGTGAAAATGAAGAGGATAAACGGATAATAGTATTTCAACTTGATGATATGAGAGTTGGAATAATAGTAGACCAGGTATCTGAAGTTTTACGCTTGAGCAAGAATGATATTGAAGAAACCGATAAGGTTTACAGTGCTCAAAACGTTGATCATATCAAAGGTATAGCCAAGGTGAATAATAGATTGCTTCTGTTGTTGGACTTGTTTAAGATTATGCAGTGATTGAATATAAGAGGGTGAAAAAATGTCTCAGGAATATAATGAACTCTCCACTTTGGAGCTTGATGCACTTAAGGAAATAGGCAATATCGGTTCGGGTAATGCTGCAACGGCACTGGCTCAGATGCTCGGTGCCAAAGTTGATATGACTGTACCGCGGGTTAGTGTTCTTGATCTTGAGGATGTTCCTGAGCTAATTGGAGGGGCAGATCTGCCGGTGGTTGGTATTTACTTAAGTGCCAGCGGATCCGCACCGGCTAATATTCTGTTTATTCTGTCAATTGAAAAGGCATGTTTGCTTATAGATATGTTGACCGGGAAACAGCCCGGGGAGACAACAGTTAATGATCTTGACGAAATAGGGATATCTGCATTAATGGAACTGGGGAATATAATTACTGCCAGTTATTTAAATGCTTTATCGGTATTCACCAGTTTGGATTTCAGACCTTCAGTTCCTGCACTGGGAATGGATATGGCAGCTGCAATTCTTGATGCTATTCTGGCTCAGTTTGGAGCAGTAGCTGATCATATACTGGTGTTGGAAACCGAGTTCAAGAAAAGTGGACAAGATATTATCGGACATTTTTTCCTGCTTCCTGAACCTGGCTCTCTTGAAGTTATTTTAGCAGCACTTGGGGTGAATATATAATGAGCAAAATAATTCAGGTAGGGATGGCTGACCTGAAGCTAAGCAAAGCACCCGATAAACTCATGACAGCAGGTTTGGGTTCATGTATAGGTATATGTATTTATGATCAAAAGCTTAAATTGGGGACTTTGGCTCATATCATGCTGCCTTCCAGTCTTCAGGCCAAAAATTCACAAAACCAGGCGAAGTTTGCTGATTCTGCTATAATTGTGGCATTACAGGAATTAGAAAAAAATGGGGCTATGCGTTCCCGGTTGCTGGCTAAGATTGCTGGAGGGGCACAGATGTTTAAATTTGCGGGTGAGAGCGATATTTTAAAAATTGGGGAACGCAATGCCAGAGCAGTTGAAGATAATCTGAAGAAGAATAACATCAGACTTCTGGCCAGTGATACGGGCGGTAATTATGGGCGAACCATAACATTTAATCCTGAAAACGGTGATTTGCTGGTAAGAACTATAGGACATGGGGAGAGAGTAATCTAGATGAAAAAGGATATGGGCATGGTTTGGGTTCATTATAAAGAAAAGGATGACTTTGAAGCCAGAGATGAATTAATAATTCATTATGCCCATCTGGTAAAATATGTTGCTAACAGGCTGGCCATACATTTATCGTCTGTAGTGGAAATTGATGAACTATATTCATATGGTATTGAAGGTTTGATAGATGCTATAGAGAAATATGATCATAAGAGAAATATTAAATTTGAAACTTATGCCATTACCCGAATCAGAGGGTCCATGATTGATGGCTTGCGCGCAATGGATTGGGTACCGGTATCAGTGAGGCAGAAAGGTAAGGAACTCGAAAAAACCTATGTGGCTTTGGAAAAAAGTCTGGGAAGAGCTGCCAGCGATGAGGAAGTGGCCAGGGAGCTGGGAATCAGTATAGACAGCTTGCATGGCCTATTAAGAGAACTGGCATCAACCACCATAATATCACTGGATGATTTTTTGCCTGGTGAGGATGGCGATGATAAAAAGAAAAGAATTGTTGATATGCTGGTTGATAACAATACTGATGATGCCCAGGAGATTATCGAATTTAAAGAAGTAAAACAATTACTTGCCAGGTCAATTTCCAAATTGCCGGAAAAAGAGAAAACCGTCATCTACTTTTATTATTTTGAAGGTCTTACCCTGAAAGAAATTGGAGCAACCCTTGATTTGTCAGAGTCACGTATATCACAGCTTCATACCAAGGCAATCTTGAGACTCAGAGGAAGTTTGAGCAAAAAGAAATATATGCTGGTATAGCCAGCAGAGGAGGTGGAATAGTGGCGGAGCAAGAGGTGAATAAGGATGCTGAAGCTAAGATCACTATAGACAAAGACAGGATGAAGGCTTACCTGGAGGTCGAAGCTCCTGCCGGGTCAGGCAAAGTATGTGATAAGGAGGCGGTAAAGAAAGCCCTGGCCGATTTGAATGTAGTTTATGGCGTTAAAGAAGAGCTAATCGATCAAGTCCTGCAGGAAGAAAATTGGGGACGCAAATTTGTGATTGCAGAAGGCAGGCCTGCTAAAGATGGTGATAATGCTACAATAAGCTACAACTTCCCCCATCGTGAAGAAAGGATTAAACCCAGGGTAGATGAGAAGGGCAATGTCAATTACCATGACCTGGGTTTAATATATAATGTTCAAAAAGGACAGCCTCTGGCAGAACGTAAGCCTCCAAATGAAGGAGTAGCTGGTATTGATGTTTGTGGACAGGAGATTGTCCCTAAAAGGGGTAAAGACATACGTTTACCCAAGGGGAAAAATACGGTTTACGATGAACAGGAAAGAATTTTGTATGCTACTATCGATGGCAATGTTGTTATGGTTAATAATAAAGTAATGGTGGAACCGGTCTTGAATATAGCAGGAAATGTTGACTATTCTTCAGGGGATATAGATTTTGTTGGCGATGTGGTGGTTCGCGGCAATATAAACTCTGGTTTCAAGGTCAGGGCCCAGGGAGATATAGAAGTCAATGGTTTTATTGAAGCAGCAGAGGTGCTGGCAGGGGGCAATATTTTGGTTAAAGGTGGTATTACCGCTGCTTTTAAGGGACATGTTAAAGCTGAAGGAAATATATGTGTCCGCTTTGTGGAAAATTCCATTGTGGAGGCTGGCGGAGATGTTATTGTTCGGGAAGGAATCATGCAGTCCAACATAAAAGCCGGGGGCAGTGTGAGAGTAAACGCTCGCAAAGCCATTATAGTAGGCGGACATATTCAAGCCCGTGAAGAAGTGGAATCAAAAGTTCTGGGATCTCCCCTGGCAACGCAGACTATAGTTGAAGTCGGCATTGATCCCCGAGACAGAGAGGAATTCCAGCACCTATTAAAAGAAAAGACCGAAAAGAAAAAAGTACTGGATAATTTGACCAACAACCTCCAGCTTATTCAAAAAAGTGGAATTCCCATGGAACAATATAGTGAGAAAAAGAGAACCGCTTTAATTAAAATGCTGGATGATTATAAAGTATTACGACAGGAACAGACAGAGAGAGAAAACAGGATAATACAGTTGGAAAAGAACTTTGAGCGGGCATCTTATTCCAAGGTTAAGGTTCATGATATAGTATATCCGGGGGTTAGAGTGAGTATTGGCCAGGCTATTTATGTGGTGAATGATTCCATTAAATACACTGCGTTTATTCTCGATCAGGGAGAAGTGAGAATATCATCGCTGCGTTGATTTTGGGAGGTGCTGTTTAATGACTATAAGAAGCCTCGATATGCAGGTTCTTGTGCAGAAGGTCGGTGATGTAGCACGGGTACAGCAAGCGCAGCAAACAGAAAGCAACAGCAGACAGCAGGAATTTTTGCAGGCAATTGACCAGCAGACCAAAGAGAGAAGCAAGGCAGTGAAAGAGACTGAAAAAAACGAGTCTGCCTTTGTACATGGCAAAGAAGAACAGGAAAAAGAAAAAAAAGCCAAAAAAAAGTCAAAAGGAAAAGGAAATAAAAAGAAAAAAGAGAATAAAGAGAATAAAGAGAATAAAGAGAATAAAGAAAGCAGTCTTGCGAAAGACCGCATAAAGGGTAATAATATTGACTTCACAGTCTAAAGGCAGGTGAAGCGCCATATCTGTATGGTCTGTTCTCTGTACTATTATTGGAATTATAGTTTTATTGTTTATTATGTGTCTTTTAAAAAATACCATAAACGAAGCGAGAAGCATCAGACAAAATCTGGAAAGCATTATGGAAAATGCTGCGGACATTTCCAGATCAATTGTAGATGATATTGATAAAAGGGTTTCCTCTAAAAAGGAAATCTGTGAGGAGACTGTGCAATATCCTGTAAGTGAAACACTTTGCACAGAGCCTTGTTTAGCAATAATGGAAATCAAGGAAACTGTTGAGCCGGATGATGAAGGGGAAAAAGGATATAGACTGAAGGTTCATGAATTGGCCAGGGAACTGGGAATGAGCAGCAAACGTCTGATAAATATCCTGAAAGATATGGGCTATAATATTTCGCATCACATGAACAGCCTGGATACTCACATAGTAAAAGAGGTCAAGGGAAAAATCAATAAGGCAGATCTGTTGGAGATCAAAGCTGATGATCAGGAAAAACACAAGAGCCTGGTAAAACATAATGAAAGAGCAGATATCGCGAAGATAAACGCTTATGATTCTTCTGCTGGCATGCCTGGTATAGCTTCTCCCCAAAAACCTGAAATCCAGGCGAAAAAGCATAAGGAAATGGATATAGGTATTGATGATTTAAAATCTGCTCATCCCTATCTTGCTGTTCGTACCCTTTTTGAAAAGGGATATTCGGTGAGGGAAATTGCAAAATTGCTTGAAAGGGGCCAGGGCGAGGTTAGTTTAATTCTTAACCTTACCAAAAAGAAACAAGCTCGCTAACCATAAGTATGACAGATTATCGGAGCAAGAAAAAAGTTAAAAATCAAGGAATTGGCAAATGCTGCTATTCAATTTTTTCGGTATGAGGAAAACATTTGTTTTCCTTTTGTTTTGTCATTTAGAGCAATTGGGTTTTTGGTGGTAATCAATTAAATTGACTTTTTATGGGCACCTTTAAAGAGAAAGTTATTTGGGCTTCTTGCCAAGCTCTATAAAACTGTGATATATTATTTTCTGGTAATTACACACGTCAGTTGACCCCTTGAATGGTGCTAGACAATAGTTTTCAAGGAGGATGAAACGGCGGAGGATTAAAACTGAAAGGAGGTGAGTGTCGGTGTCAGTAGTTACTATGAAACAACTCCTGGAAGCAGGAGTTCACTTTGGACACCAGACACGCAGATGGAACCCCAAGATGGCCACCTATATTTATATGGAAAGGAATGGCATCTATATTATCGATCTGCAACAAACGGTTAAGAAATTTGAGGAAGCCTATGCTTTTATCAGAGAGGTTGTTACAGACGGCAAGGGAGTTCTTTTTGTGGGTACCAAGAAGCAAGCTCAGGAAACAATCAGGGACGAAGCACAGCGATGCGGGATGTATTTTGTTAACCAGCGCTGGTTGGGAGGTATGCTTACCAACTACAAGACTATAAGAAAGCGTGTTTTTCGTCTAAAAGAGCTTGAAAAAATGGAAGCTGAAGGAGCTTTTGAAGTATTGACCAAAAAGGAAGTAGCCAAGCTGCTCAATGAAAGAGAAAGATTGGAGAGATTCCTCGGCGGCATAAAAGATATGGATAAACTTCCAGGAGCTGTTTTTGTTGTCGATCCCAGGAAAGAAAAAATAGCGGTGGCAGAAGCGCGTAAGTTAAATATTCCTGTAGTAGCAATAGTTGATACAAACTGTGACCCGGATGAGATAGATTATATTATCCCTGGTAATGATGATGCTATCAGAGCTGTTAAGTTGATATCATCCAAAATTGCTGATGCGGTATTGGAGGGCAATCAGGGAGAGCAAGTTACTGCATAGTAAATATAAAGGGGGTAAACTACCCCCTTTATATTCGATATTCCAAGTATTTAGGCTTTGAGAAAAGAATTTCTGGCGTTAAACGCTTTAGGAGGTAAGTGTAATGGTTACAGCTGCAATGGTTAAGGAATTGCGAGAGCGAACCGGAGCAGGTATGATGGATTGCAAAAAAGCTCTGGTGGCAACTGATGGTGATATAGAAAAAGCTATAGACGAATTAAGAACCAAGGGTTTAGCGAAAGCTGCCAAAAAGGCAGGAAGGGTAGCAAGTGAAGGAGTGGTTACTTCCTATATTCATGGTGGCGGACGCATTGGGGTTCTGGTAGAGGTGAACTGTGAGACTGATTTTGTAGCCAAAAACGATGAGTTTAAACAGTTGGCTTATGATTTAGCCATGCAAATTGCAGCCTCCAGTCCGGAATATGTGAGCCGTAACGATGTACCGGAAGACCATGTATTAAAAGAAAAGGAAATTTTAAAAGCTCAAGCCCTGGAAGAAGGCAAGCCAGAAAAAGTGGTGGAAAAAATGGTTGAAGGCCGGATAGAAAAGTTCTTTAAAGAACAGTGCCTGTTGGAACAGGTATATATTAAGGATACCGATAAGACTGTTCAAGAATTGATACATGAACATATAGCAAGAATAGGAGAAAACATTTCCGTCAGAAGATTTGTGCGCTATGAAGTAGGTGAAGGGATAGAAAAAGAACAATCTGATTTTGTTGCAGAAGTTATGGCACAAATTAAATAAAAACTGAGTTCACTTAGTTTTAGTATTTTTGTAGGAAATGTATCAGTATTTATATTGGTTAAAGAGAAACTCTTAGTTTTTCCTCGCCAATTTGGAGCATTTAAACCTAAAATCAATAATAATAAAAGGTTATCTGGGAGGTTATGGCTTGGAAAAACCAAAGTATAAGCGCATTGTTCTTAAACTAAGTGGGGAAGCCCTGGCAGGGGAAGGAGGCTCTGGGATAGATCCGGAAATAATCTCTTCCATTGCCAGGCAGGTTGTAGATGTTGTTGAAAAAGGTGTAGAACTGGCTATTGTAGTCGGGGGAGGAAATATCTGGCGGGGAGTGGCAGGTAGTGCAAAGGGCATGGACCGGGCAGCTGCTGACTATATGGGAATGCTGGCAACAGTAATCAATTCCCTGGCTCTCCAGGATGCTCTGGAGCAGGAAGGAATGGGAACCCGGGTGATGTCTGCCATTGAAATGAAAGAGGTTGCTGAACCCTATATCAGGCGCAGGGCTATTCGCCATTTGGAAAAGGGCAGGGTAACCATTTTCGCGGCAGGTACTGGCAATCCCTATTTTTCAACTGATACCGCGGCTGCTTTGAGATCTGCTGAAATAGAAGCAGAAGTAATTCTAATGGCCAAAAAGGTTGATGGAGTGTATGATTCAGATCCCTTGAAAAATCCTCTTGCCAAAAAGTTTGACAGCCTGGATTATATTGACGTATTGAACAAAGGATTGGGGGTAATGGATTCAACAGCTGCATCCCTGTGTATGGATAACGGTATCCCTATTATTGTCTTTGATTTGACTACCCCGGGTAATATATTGAAAGTGGTGATGGGTGATAATATTGGTACTTATGTAGGGAGGTAAGAGTGTGATAAAAGAAATTTTAAATGATGCCGAGGAAAGGATGAAAAAATCGACCGAGCATTTGGGACGGGATTTATCTTCTTTGCGTGCCGGGAGAGCCAATCCTGCAATGCTGGACAGAGTAATGGTGGATTATTATGGAGTTCCTACTCCAATTAACCAGATGGCTAGTATTACGGTACCTGAGGCCAGATTACTGGTTATTCAACCCTGGGATAAAAGCGTTATTGCTGATATAGAAAAGGCTATTATGAAATCAGATCTGGGCATTACTCCCTCAAATGACGGTAATGTTATTCGGGTAGCCATACCCCAGCTCACAGAAGAGCGCAGAAAAGAGCTGGTAAAAGTAGTAAAGAAAAGAGCTGAAGAAGCTAAAGTAGCTGTTAGAAATATCCGCAGAGAAGCCAATGAGTTATTGAAAGCCAGTGAAAAAGAAAAGGTAATTTCTGAGGACGAAAACAAAAGAGGTGTCGACGAGAGCCAGAAATTAACTGACAAATATGTAAAAGAGGTTGATAAAATATCACAGGCCAAAGAAAAAGATATTATGGAAGTTTAAGTATTATTTGTTTTATTTCCAGAATATAAAAGTTATAATAATCTTAACTACACCCCCTGGCGGGGGTTTTGTGCTTGAAGCAAGGGAAGGGAATAAGGTGGCAACAAATAACTTGAATTATGCAGACATGATAGAACATGAAAGACTGCCCCGCCATATAGCCATTATTATGGATGGGAATGGCAGGTGGGCCCGGAAAAGACTGATGCCCAGGACTATGGGGCACAGGGCAGGTATCAACTCAATCAGAAGAGTAGTAGAAGCCTGTGTGGATATTGGCATACCAGTATTGACGGTTTTTGCTTTTTCAACGGAAAATTGGAAGAGGCCGCTGGACGAAGTAGACTACTTAATGAAATTGCTCGTTGAGTTTCTCCATAAGGAGCTTAAAGCCCTGGATGAGAATAATATCAGGATCAGCATACTGGGGAATTATGAATTGTTACCAGATAAATGTAAAATAGAGATTGCAGAGGCTGTACAAATTACTCAGGACAATAGCGGAATGTCGTTTAATATAGCCCTCAATTATGGTTCCAGAAGCGAAATACTGGAAGCGGTAAGGTGTTTAGCAAAAGAAATTGCTAAAGGGGAAATAAGTGCAGAAGATATTACAGAGGAGCACTTTTCCAGCCTTTTATATACTAAAGGATTACCCGACCCGGATCTCTTGATCAGAACTGCCGGGGAAATGCGGCTCAGTAATTTTCTTCTATGGCAAATAGCCTATACTGAGTTGTGGGTTACCGATTTGATGTGGCCGGATTTTTCGCGGGAAGAACTGCTGAAAGCCATATGGGAGTTTCAGCAACGAGACAGAAGATTTGGCGGACTGAGCAGATGAGAACAGGATGGATAATATGTTGAAAGCCAGAGTACTCAGTGCAGTTATAGGCATACCACTTTTGTTAACGATATTATATGCAGGTGGTTTTTATTGGAAAGCACTTTTTTTTGTTCTGGGGATACTGGCTTTAAAAGAATTTTTTGATATGATGAAAAATGCTTCATATACCCCGTTAGTATTACCAGCGTATGCTCTTTTCCTGACTTTGCTTTTCTCCCATCTTTATAATGCTTGTTTTTTAGCAGTACTTTTTTTGATACTGCTTTTTTCAGTCATATATTATGTATTAAAATATCCGGCAGTCTCGATTCTCGATCTGTCATTGAGCTTTTTAATTGCCGCCTATGCCGGTTTTCTGCTCAATTATGCGATAAGGATTGCTGATCTGACACAGGCTTTTACAATTATATTATTGGTCTTTATCCTAACCTGGAGCAGTGATATAGGAGGTTACTTTGTTGGTAAAAAATGGGGTAAAAATAAAATGGCACCATTATTGAGTCCTGCGAAGAGCTGGGAAGGAGCAGGCGGCAGCGTGCTGTTTTCAGTACTGGGGTGTTTTATTTTTTTTCATACCATAGCCATTGAAAACCCTGGTTCAGCATATTTATTATTACTGGCAATTATCTCAAGTGTTGTGGCCCAATTCGGAGACCTTTTTATCTCAGGTGCCAAGCGGTTTTTTAAAGTCAAGGATTCAGGCCGTCTTATTCCAGGTCATGGAGGGGTTCTGGATCGTTTCGACAGTTTTCTATTAGTGCTTCCTCTGGTCTACTTCTTTTTTTCCATGTAATACAGAGACAAATTTTACATGTATAATTAAGGGCGTAAACCAGGGAGCCATTTCAAGAAGATGTTCGGCTTGACCTGGGTTATATTTTCTCCTGTTACTGAGTTTAAGGAAAGAGGGAAATAAATGGATCCTGATTTACTGAAACAAATAAAGTCAATGGTTAAGCTGGCTACGCTTGTTCTGATACTACTGGCTGTTTATCTATTATTTATATACATATTTCCAATATTGGGAAATATATTTTCTTATATTCCTGCCCTGTTTCTCCCTTTTATTCTGGCAATTTTGCTGGCGGTGATAATTGAACCAGTGGTTGAGTTCTTTGAAAGGAAAACCCGCCTCAACCGGAGCATTTCGGTGGCATTGAGTTTGCTTTTGGGGGTAGGGGGCTTAATAGCGTTGCTTTTTTTGATTATTTCAAAAATAAGCAGGGAAATGGCAAATTTATCGCCCTTACTGTCATCATATTCAGGAAAGGTAATAGAAAAATCTCTTGCAACTTTCAGCGATTTCAAGTTATTTTACCTGCGTCTGGATTTGTCCCCTGAAATACAGGCGGCCATACAGGATAATATAGAAAAAGGAATTGAACTGGTACGTGCTTTAATGGAAAATAGTATTGATATGCTGATGAAGACGCTAACTATGTTGCCTGGTTTATTTATATTTCTAATGATTGCTGCAGTGGCCAGCTTTTTTATTATCAAGGACAGGGCTTTGATAAGGAGTTTTGTATTACAGCTTTTCCCGGAAGATTTTCAATCAAAAACCAGACACGTTGTGGCTGAGTTGTTTAAGGCATTGATTGGTTTCGCTAAAGCCTACAGTATATTGATATCGATTACTGCTATAATTACTATTATTTGTTTGCAGATACTTGGCGTTCAATATGTTTTCACCATAGGAATAATAGTGGGATTGCTGGATATTCTTCCTGTACTGGGCCCGGGAGGCCTGTTTATTCCCTGGATTATATGGGAAATATTAATTGGTAATACCGGGATGGGAATCAGCCTCCTGGTGGTTTACATAGTTATATCGGTGGTCAGACAGATACTGGAACCCAAAATTGTGGGAGATAGTATTGGCCTGCATCCTTTGGCAACACTGGTTTCATTGTACGTGGGACTGCAATTGGGAGGATTTGCCGGACTGGTTTTAGGGCCGGTAATAGTAGTAATAGTTATTGCCTGTTTTAGGGCTGGGCTGTTTAAGGAAATAACCTGGAGGAAAGATTGATGACAGGAGAAAAAATTACTAATGTATTGATATTAGGCTCTACTGGTTCCATAGGGAAACAAGCACTGGAAGTGATTGATAAGCATACTGAAAAATTCAGGGTAGTTGGGCTGGCAGCCAGAGATGAAGTATCTCTGCTTGCAGAGCAAATAGAAAAATATAAGCCTCTTGCGGTAGCCGTATCTGATGATAGGGCCTGCCGGCAATTAAGAGATATTTATAAGCATAAGATTGCATTTATGTCTGGAATCGAGGGCTTGCAGGAAATAGCCTCCCTGCCTGAAGCAGACATAGTTCTGATCGCAGTAAGCGGAGCTATAGGAATTCTTCCTACTCTGGCAGCCATAGAAGCCAATAAAAAAATAGCCCTGGCCAATAAAGAGACCCTGGTTGCGGCAGGAGAAATAGTAATGGCCAAAGCCTATGAAAAAGGGATTTTAATAATTCCGGTTGACAGTGAACATTCGGCCATATTTCAGTGTATTAAGGGAGAGGAAAAATACCTTAAAAATATCTGGTTAACTGCGTCAGGGGGGCCTTTCCGCGATTTTTCACGGGAAGAACTGGAAAAGGTAAACCCCGGCATGGCTCTGAGGCATCCCAACTGGGCAATGGGACCTAAAATTACTGTTGATTCAGCTACTCTGATGAATAAAGGCCTGGAGGTAATTGAAGCCTATCACCTTTTTGGCCTGGATTATGACAGAATCAAGGTTCTGGTTCAAAAAGAGAGTATAATACATTCCATGGTAGAACTGGTGGACGGCTCTTTCCTGGCACACCTGGGAGTACCTGATATGCGAATACCTATACAATATGCTTTTACTTATCCCGAAAGGTTTGAGTCACCTGCACAGAATCTGGATTTTGCCAGTCTGGCTTCCATAAATTTTGCCAGACCTGATACAGAGAAATTTCCAGCTCTGGCTCTGGCTTATAATGCAGGGCGCATTGGAGGAACAATGCCAACGGTATTGAATGCTGCCAATGAGGTGGCAGTTAATTGCTTCTTGAATGGTAAGATCAAGTTTACGGCTATTTCTTCAATAGTTGAAGAGGTAATGCTTAAACATCGGCCTGAAAAGGAAGTGGATCTGGATATTATTTTTAATGCAGATGACTGGGCCAGAAAAATGGCGACAGAATTAATTTTGAGTATTTAATTTTAATTTCACTACAATAAAGTAGTAATTATAAACAGGCTGAAATTCCTTCGACACGGACAACACGGAGCTAACGGAATTACACGGAAAGTTTTTTGAATAAGGTGTGAAAGATAAACTTGGATATTATCTATTACGTCTAACGTTTTACTTCTTGCGTTTCACCTGTCTGACGTCTCCGGCCAAAAATTAAGGAGGTTAAGTAGTGACAATATTGATTACTATTCTTATCATTGCGGTACTCATTCTTGTACATGAATGGGGGCATTTTTTTACTGCTCGAAGAATCGGTATACCTGTTCATGAGTTTAGTATAGGATTTGGGTACCAGCTTTTTTCCATCAAAAAAAACGGAGTGGTATATTCCCTGCGTCTCTTGCCTCTGGGGGGCTATGTGCGTATGGCCGGAGAAGAACCCGGGGATCAGGAGGACCCCAACGGTTTCAGTAATAGAACACCTCTGGAAAAGATCCGGGTGGCTTTTGCCGGACCCTTTATGAATTTTGTGCTGGCTGTTTTCATTTTTATATATATATATACTTTTATAGGTGTCCCTCATAATGTGGATGAACCTGTTATCGGCAGGGTTGTTTCCGGCCAACCTGCAGACCGGGCTGGAATACAGGCTGGTGATATAATACTATCCGTGAATGGAGAGAGCATAAACAGCTGGACTGAATTCACCGGCAAGCTTGCTGACAACCCTGAAGGCCAGGTTCTGGAAATTAAGGCCATGCGAAATGAAATAATAGAGTCTTTTACTCTTACTCCGGAAAAAAGCGATACTGCTGAGACTCCAATTATTGGTGTAGCAGGCAAAGTGGAATATGAAAAACAGGGAATAGTAAATTCAATAAAAATTGGGTTTCAGCAAACATATCAGCTAACTGCTTTACTTCTGTCAGGACTGTGGATGATGATTAGCGGTGGAGTATCAATGAATGACGTGGCAGGTCCTGTAGGGATTGTCCAACTGGTAGGAGAAGCTGCACAGTTTGGAGGTGTGTTTCTCCTGAGTTTCAGTGCTTTCCTGAGCATCAATTTGGGTATCTTGAATTTACTTCCCATTCCAGCCCTGGATGGCAGCAGGATAGTATTTGCCATAGTAGAAGCTATTCGCAGGAAACCGCTGGAGCCTGAAAAAGAAGGCTTTGTTCACTGGATAGGCTTTCTGTTTCTTATTGGGTTAATGCTGCTGGTGACTTACAATGACATAATAAGGTTGATAAGAGGGTGATTTGATGAGAAGAAAATCTCGGGTAGTAAAAATAGGCAATCTCCTGGTTGGCGGCGATAATCCGGTAACAGTACAATCGATGTGCAGTACCGACACCAGGGATGTTGAAAATACCGTGAAACAGATAAAGGGACTGGAGAAGACGGGATGTGAAATTATACGGGTTGCTGTGGTGGATGAGGAAGCCGCCAATGCTATCTCCAGTATTAAAAAAAGTATAAGTATTCCATTGATCGCTGATATTCATTTCGATTACCGGCTGGCGATAAAGAGTCTTGAAGCTGGGGCTGATGCCCTGAGGATTAATCCCGGAAATATTGGAGATGCCAAAAAGGTCAGGGCTGTGGTCAAGGTTTGTCAGGAACGGCAGATTCCCATCAGGATCGGGGTTAATGCTGGTTCTCTGGATAAAAGGCTTCTGGCGAAATATGGGAGTATATCTGCTCCTGCTATGGTTGAAAGTGCCATGGAAAACATTAAAATCCTGGAAGATATGGATTTTCGCGATATCAAGGTCTCACTGAAAGCATCCTCGGTAATGCTCACTCTGGAGGCTTACAGGCTGATAGCCAGGAAAGTGGATTATCCCCTCCATCTTGGCATTACTGAAGCCGGTACCAGGGATAGAGGATTGATTAAATCTTCTCTGGGGATTGGAATGCTTCTAAGTGAAGGCATTGGAGATACGATAAGGGTATCGTTGACGTCTGAACCCGAATATGAAGTGTGGGCTGCCTACGAAATTTTGCGTATTCTGGGTTTGCGTAAAAAGGGTATTGAGCTTGTTTCCTGTCCTACCTGCGGCCGTTGTGAAATTGACCTGATAGGTATTGCTGAAGAAGTGGACAGGCAGATAAGATTCATGAATAAAGACCTGAAGCTGGCGGTAATGGGATGTGTGGTAAATGGTCCCGGAGAAGCCAAAGAGGCTGACCTGGGTATTGCCGGAGGACGCGGCTTTGGTCTCCTGTTTAAAAAGGGAGAGATAATAAAAAAGGTACCGGAGAAGGATTTGGTGGCTGAACTCTTGAAAGAAATACAGAAGCTATAATATCAACTGAAGGAGGTAGGAAGATTTGAAGGCTTCAGAACTGTTTTATCCTACATTGCGTGAAGTGCCGGGCGAGGCAGAGATATTGAGTCATCAGCTATTGCTCAGAGCTGGTTTTATCAGAAAGGCAGCTGGAGGAGTATATTCTTACCTGCCGTTGGGATATAGGGTGATAAAAAAGATAATGAATATTGTGCGTGAAGAAATGGATCGAGCCGGAGGCCAGGAGGTATTGATGCCCATAATTCAGCCGGCGGAGTTGTGGAAGAAATCAGGACGCTGGGATGTTTATGGTGATGAGATGTTCAGGCTCAATGACCGCCATAATCGCGACTTTGCCCTGGGCCCGACCCATGAGGAAATGATTACAACGCTGGTGAATAACGATACTCATTCTTATCGCGATCTACCTCTTTTAATATATCAGATTCAGAATAAATATCGGGATGAGATAAGGCCCAGATTTGGCCTTATGCGGGGAAGAGAGTTTATCATGAAAGACCTTTATTCCTTTGACATTGATGAGGCTGGACTGGACTTGTCCTATAAGAAAATGTATGAGGCCTATAATCGTATCTATCAAAGGCTGAGATTGGATTACCGTGTAGTGGAGGCCGATAGCGGTGCGATTGGCGGTAATGAAAGCCAGGAGTTCATGATTCTGGCAGAAACAGGAGAATCGGAAATTGTATATTGCAATAACTGTGATTATGCGGCTAATGTGGAGAAAGCTGCTTGCAGTGCAGGGGAAGCCTCTGAACCCGAAGCTCCGATAAAGAGCCTGGAAAGGATTCATACACCGGGACAAAAGACAATACAGAACATAGCTGATGCTTTTGGCATTCCCAAAGATAAACAGGTAAAGACCTTGATGTATCTTGCCGATGGCGAGCTCATTGCGGCTGTATTAAGAGGAGACCGGGAACTGAACGAAATCAAGCTCAAAAATGTCCTGAATTGCACAGAACTTTTTATGGCAGATGAAACAACAGTACGGGATGTCTGCGGTGCTGGCTTTGGCTCGTTGGGACCGGTGGGTATGAGTGTAAAAATATATGCAGATTTAGAGCTTGCAACAATGAAAAATTTCGCCTGTGGAGCCAATGAAGATGATTACCATTATATAAATGTCAATTTTGGGCGTGATTTCTCGGCGGAAGCAGTAATAGATATCAGGAACGCGGTAGAGGGCGATAATTGTCCTAACTGTGATGGCAAGTTAAGAAGCATCAGAGGGATTGAAGCCGGGCAGATCTTTAAACTGGGCACCAAATATTCGGAGGCTATGGGAGCCACTTTTCTGGATCAAAATGGAAAAGAACAGCTCATGATAATGGGCTGTTATGGTATAGGAGTATCACGGACAATGGCATCTGCTATAGAACAGAATAATGATGAAAACGGCATAATATGGCCAGTACCGATTGCTCCTTACCACGTAATAATTGTGCCGGTTAACAACAAAAAAGAAGAACAGATGGATGCAGCCTGGTCAATATATAATGAATTTATTGAGAATGGAATCGAGACCCTTATAGATGACCGTGATGAACGCGCGGGGGTTAAATTTAAAGATGCCGACCTGATAGGTATACCCATAAGGATTACTATAGGCCCCAGGTCTTTAAAGGAAAAACAGCTTGAGGTGAAGAAAAGATGGGAGAGCGAGGCGGAACTGGTAGATATGGATAAGGTTCTGGATAAAGTCAAAACCATACTGGCAGATTACTGAGTTAAGTTACGCATTGGACAGAGAATGCGCAGCAGTGGAAGTTTTGACACGGATTCTTTTCGACTACTTGAGTTATAGATTATTACGGCAAAATCTTCATGAGCAGGGGACGCGTCTTGCCTTGCTTTCTTCTGCAGCAATTGTTTTCTTTTCTGCTGCTTTAAATAAAGGACATTTTCTCTTTTTCTGCAGGCAAGGCAAGAAACTTCCCCATAGTCTGGTACGGCATTGCTTTGCTAAAGCGAAAGAACTCTATCCATAGTGGGGAGATTTGTGGGATTAAGCTTAACACAGGGGGATAAAGGCGATAGATACGGTGACTGCATATATCTTGTAGGGATGAAAGTCTGACGGGGTTGTTCCACCTTGAGGCTGATTTTATGCATGTAGGGGCACCCGCAAGGGGTGCCCCTGCAACAGAAATTTTGTTTAACTATCAGCTGTAATTATGGTATTCACCAAACCTAAAACCAGAAAAAGAATCTGTGTTAATCTGCGTCCGCAGGATCTGTGTGCGAGCGTAGCGAGCCCGTGTTTAATAAAACTCTACGGCTACGGCGTAGTCTCTGTAAAATGCGAAAGTGCTTATTCTATTAATTAGGTGGGAATTATATGGGGATTTGGGAAATCGTATTTAAACTTACCTTGGCCTGTGTTTTAGGGGCTTTAATAGGTCTGGAGCGCGAAAGCCTGGACCGCCCGGCCGGATTGAGGACTTATACCCTGGTCTGTGTAGGTTCAACCCTGGCTATGATTGTATCCATAGATATATATCTCCAATATTATCAGACTGTTAATGCCGATCCCGGCCGAATAGCAGCTCAGGTTGTTAGCGGCATTGGTTTTCTCGGTGCCGGTACAATTATGAGGGAAGGAGCAACCGTCAGGGGGCTGACTACTGCTGCGGGACTGTGGGTAGTAGCCTGTATTGGGCTGGCAGTAGGTGCTGGTCTATATATTCCCGCCATTGCTACAACTGTCCTAATCTTATTTGTGCTGGTTTACTTTATCAAGTTTGAGCACATTTTTACTGGAATGAGAGAATACAAGGGACTGCTGATGGTGGTAGAAGACAGACCGGGTCAGGTGGGGAACATAGGCTCAATTCTTGGAGATCTTAATGTTTTGATAAAAAATATTCAGTTGAGCAGGTTGGATAATGGAGAAGACCTGGAAGTGGAGTTGCTTTTGCAGTTACCGCCAAATCTGTCAATTGGGCAGGTAATAGATGAATTTTCCGGTCTCAAAGGGCTGCGGAGCATAAACCGCCTGAACTGATTAATAAAGAGACGAGTCTTACCAAGTCTGCTTCACAGCTGTGACACAGTGCTTCTCTTTTACCGGGTGAGTGGGGCTTTTTGCAAGGATTTCGAAAAAGCCGCCTGACGACCAGACTCCGCCACCGGGAACACTAGTGCTTGTCTCGCGTGTTCGGGGGTACGGCGCTAATTTCCTTCCATGGTCAATATCGCTCCCGAGCCATCCATGGCATTCGCCCCCTCCCACACTCGCCATCGCAAAGTTGTTCCTCGGTCGTTACGTCGGCGTTTTCCTCTCCCTGCAAAAAGCGCGATATTCTTGCTTTTCTATTAATTATCTTTATCGGCTTATTATAAAAAAACAAGGAACTATGTCCATAGTGGAGAGATTTGTGGGATCAAGCTTAGCGCAGGGTGATAAAGGCGATAGATACTATGACTGCACATATCTTATAGAGGTGTCACTACACCTTAAAGAATCTGGGTTTATCCGTGTGTGAGCGAAGCGAACCCGTGGTTGATTCAGTGCGCATTCTTTGTCTACTGTAAACTTGGAGAATATTTCCCGGAGATTTATGGGGGGATTAATTTTGACCAGAGATTTTATCGATTTAATGGGTAATTACATAGACCCCGCATATTCAAGGTTCTGGCAGGGGGCAATCCTGGAAAAGATTGAGGTATATAAAAACAGAGCCCTGTGGAAACTGTATGTCTCGGTTTCACATGCAGTACATACAGAAACACAGTTGCAAACTGCTGACAGTTTACTCAGGCATTTCTCCTTTCTCGAATCGCTGGAAATAATTCCGCTGTTAGAAAATCAAAAAGATGAACTGGAAATCATAATTGCCCAGAGTAAAAATGATTTTTTGTCAGAATATATAAATTATGGGCAAATCAATAATACTATTCAGTGGCAGATTGAGAATAATAGAATAGACTTGATTACCGGGGATAGTAATCTTTTTAGCTCTTTGCTGGAAAGGGAGATTTGCGAAAAACTATCCAATTGGTTCTGGCAGGAATATCGTCTGAGAGTATTGGTGCGGGTTCTGTGTACTGCTTTAAACAGGATAGAAAGCTCGAACACTGAGTTTATTTCCCGTAAAAAAGTGGAGGTAATGGAAATAGAAGATGATACTCCCCCTCAACCAAGACGCGTGTCCAGGAAAGAAAGAAAAGGTTCTGCTTTGCTGGAAAAGGGACAGCTAATGAAAATATCGGAAATCGAAGAGGGTTTAAGGTCGGCAGTGGTGGAGGGTGAGATATGGGGCAAAGATACTAATGTATTGAAAGACGGGCGTTGTGTTATCAGTTATTACTTAAGCGATTACGCTGATACCATAATTATTAAATCTTTTGTGGATAAAACTGCAGATGACAAAATAGAACCGGGTGACTGGGTAAGGGTATGTGGAAGTGTTCGCTATGATGATTATGTCAGGGAAATCGTTCTGTTTATGGATTCCTATATGGCTCTGGCCAAACCTGAGAGAATGGACAATTACCCGGAAAAGAGGGTGGAACTCCATGCCCATACAAAAATGAGCGCCATGGATGGTTTGACGGAAATCGATCAACTTGTGGAACGGGCTGCCAGGTGGCAGCATCCGGCCATTGCAATTACTGATCATGGATGTGCTCAGGCTTTTCCCGATGCTTATCAGGCTGCCAGAAAACATAATATCAAGCTTATCTACGGAGTAGAGGCTTACCTGATTGAAGAAGACAAAAAGGAAAGTCCCTGTCATATTGTGCTTTTAGCCAAAAACCAGACAGGTTTAAGAAACCTGTACAAGCTGGTGAGCATATCTTACCTGGACTATTTTTATCGAAAACCCAAAATAAGCAGGACTAAGCTAATTGAGCACCGCGATGGACTGCTTTTGGGTACAGCCTGTGAAGCCGGTGAGTTGTACCAGGCTGTCATTAAGCAAAAAGACAAGTGCGAGATTGAAAAAATCGCATCTTTTTACGATTACCTGGAAATTCAACCTTTGAAGAATAACGAGTTTTTGATTAAGGACGGAAGGGTTAAGAGCATTGAAGAGTTAAAGGATATTAACCGTTTTATCTTTAATTTGGGGAAGAAACTCGATAAGCCGGTAGTGGCTACAGGAGACGTACATTTTCTGGATCCTCATCATGAAATTTTCAGAAGGATAATACAGGCTGGTCAGGGCTATGATGATGCAGAATCCCAGGCCCCGCTGTATTTTCGTACAACTGACGAGATGCTGGAAGAATTTGCCTATCTGGGAGAGAAAGAAGCCAGGGAAGCTGTAATTGATAATTCACTGGCAATTGCTGCAGAAATTGCTGATATTAAGCCGGTTCCCGATGGCTTCTATCCTCCCAAAATTGAAACCGCCGATGAAGAAGTAAGCGAATTAAGCTGGAAACGGGCACACTGTTTATATGGAGAAGAGCTTCCCGATATAATTGGTAATAGGCTCACAAGGGAACTGGATTCTCTGACCGGGCATGGATTCAGTGTCCTCTACCTTATTGCTCATAAGCTGGTCAAAAAATCCAATGAAGATGGATATCTGGTAGGGTCTCGGGGTTCAGTAGGTTCTTCTCTGGTAGCTTATCTTATCGGGGTAACAGAGGTAAATCCGATGGAACCTCATTATTTGTGTTCCGCCTGTCAATACAGTGAATTTATTCTTGATGCTTCTGCAGGCTGTGGTGCAGATTTGCCGGACAGGACCTGTCCTGTTTGTGGTGAAGAACTCTCTAAAGAGGGCTTTGACATACCTTTTGAGACCTTTCTCGGCTTTGAAGGAGACAAGGTACCGGATATTGATCTTAATTTTTCGGGGGATTATCAGGGTCGTGCCCATAAATATGTTGAAGAACTATTTGGCAGTGAAAATGTATTTCGGGCGGGAACCATATCAACCATAGCTGAAAAAACAGCCTATGGCTTTGTAAAAAACTATGCCGGGGATAGGGAAATTGTTTTAAAAAATTCCGAAATCAACCGCCTGGTAAAAGGAATTACCGGGGTAAGAAGGACTACCGGACAGCACCCGGGAGGTCTTATCGTGGTGCCCAAGGATAGGGATATATTGGAGTTTACTCCTTTGCAGCATCCTGCAGATAATAAAGAATCCGGGGTTATTACTACCCATTTTGAATATCATGCTATAGGAGATCAACTGGTTAAGCTGGATATACTGGGTCATGACGATCCTACTGTCATTAAAGAGTTGGAAGATTTAACGGGTATAAATGCTTCCGGGATCAGCCTCAGCGAAAAAGAGACGATGAAGCTGTTTTCTGGTGTAGAACCTCTGGGAGTTACAGAAAAAGAAATTGTGTCTGCTGTGGGTACATGCGGAATTCCTGAGTTTGGTACCAGATTCGTAAGACAGATGCTGGAAGCGACCAGACCTACTACTTTTTCTGAATTAGTCAGGATAAGTGGACTTTCTCATGGAACCAATGTCTGGCTAAATAATGCTCAAACTTTGATTGCAAGCCAGACTGCCAGTTTAAGCCAGGTTATTTGCACACGCGATGACATTATGATTCATTTAATCCAGCAGGGAATGGATAAAAAGCTGGCCTTTAAAATAATGGAAAAAGTGAGAAAGGGTAAGAAACTCAATACTGAAGAAGTGAAGCTTATGCAGGAATGCAATATTCCCCAATGGTATATTGACTCCTGTAACAAAATCGAGTATATGTTTCCCAAAGCCCATGCTGTAGCTTATGTAATGATGGCGTTTAGAATTGCCTATTTCAAAGTTTATTATCCCCTGGCATTTTACGCCAGTTTTTTCAGTATAAGGGCCGAAGATTTTGATGCTGAAACTATACTTCGGGGCTATGATTCTGTGCGTCAGCGGATTCGTGAAATTGATAAGATGGCTTATTCTGCTTCCCAAAAAGATAAAAAACTGCTTCCAATATTGGAACTGGCGATGGAGATGTATGCCCGGAAATTTATATTTCACCCGGTTGACATTTATAATTCTGATGCGAGTAAATTTGTAATTTATGAGAACGGACTCCTGCTTCCTTTTTCAGCGCTTCCCAACGTTGGACTTGCTGCTGCTCAAGGGATTGTAGATTCCAGAACAGACAAGGAATTTATCTCCGTAGAGGATTTTCAACAGAGAACCCATCTTAACAAGACAGGTATGGATATTTTACGAAAAAACAATTGCTTTAAGGACTTGCCGGAAACAACGCAAATCAGTCTTTTTGGCTGACAGGATTATAAGGTTTGCTGCTTCAGTGATTTAAGAATCTGGCCTTTGTCGGGGTAAAAGGGGCCTAATTCTTTATATGTGCTTTATATTTTGTTGAGAATTTTGAAGTCGTTATTCTGAGTGTTAGTGAAGCTGCCTCAGTCCCGGGGCTTTGCTCAGGATGACAGTGTTAAAAAACCGGCCCAATGATACAGAAAAACAAATAATGCAAAATCCTCAATTATATTGATATTTGCTTGAATAAGCGTATATGCTTATGGTATACTTCATTCAAGCTTGTTAATAGATTTTAAGCCGCAAGTGGGTTTCTGCCCACTTTTTCTATTGTAAGCTGCCCCGGAAGGGATTATGGCTGGATTTTAAAGGTATTGTATATACTATCTGAAGATGATAGCTTTTGAGCCTTTGGAGGAATTATTCAGGTCTGGATTGTTTTACTGGGGGTGATAATAATAGCGGGGGAGTCAATGCTTGGGAAACTTGAAAACAGTATTGAAAAAATTTTAAGCGAGATGGAAATAGAGCTGTATGATATGGAGTATCGCAAGGAAAATGGTGAACAGTATTTGAGGATATATATTGACAGGGATACGGAAAATGTTGATTTACAGCTTTGTTCAGAAGCTACCCGAGCAATAAAAGAGCTTATAGATGAAGATACAGTTTTTTATGATTATCTGGAAGTATCTTCTCCGGGATTGGATCGGGTATTAAAGAAGGATAAGCATTTTGCGAGGTTTATTAATCAGCGAATAAGAGTTAAAACCTTGAGACAATTTGATGGGCCAAAAACTATCAGAGGATTATTAAGAGCTTTTGATGAGAAAGAGATAAGGGTGGAGACAGAAGGCAGCGATACAACGATAATACCGAGGTCTATGATAACAAGGGTCCGATTAGATCCGGACTTATAAGAGGAGGCAAAACAATGTCTATTGAAATGATTCAGGCATTGGCTGAAATAGAAAAAGAGCGGGGGATACCTAAAACAGTATTGATAGAGGCAATTAAGTCAGCTCTGAATACGGCATACAAGAAGAACTTTGGCACTACGCAAAATGTCAGTGTGGAGTTCAGTGAAATGTCAGGCGATGTAAAGGTTTTTTCCCAAAAGAAAGTAGTTGCTGAAGAAGACCTCGAGGATTCGCGGCTGGAGATTTCTATTGAAGAGGCCAAAGAGCTTTATCCAGAATGTAAAATTGAAGATATGGTTTTTGTAGAAGCAACTCCGGAACGCTTTGGCCGAATTGCAGCACAGACAGCTAAACAAGTGGTTATACAAAAGCTCCGGGAAGCAGAAAGAAGCCTGATATATGAGGAATACCTGGAACGCGAAGGAGAAATTGTAACCGGGACAGTTCAGAGAATAGAAGCTAAAACGGTTTTTATAAGCCTGGGAAGGACCGAAGGCATGATGTTATCCTCAGACCAGATAGCTGGAGAAAGGTATGAAGTGGGACAGAGGCTAAAAGCCTATATATACGAGGTAAAGAATACCCCGAAAGGTCCCAATATTTTTCTTTCCAGGTCTCATCCATATTTTTTAAGGCGTCTTTTCGAACTGGAAGTACCCGAAATATATAATGGCATAGTAGAAATAAGAGCAATTGCCAGGGAAGCTGGAGCCCGTTCAAAAATATCGGTGAATTCTTTCGATGAGAATGTTGATTCAGTTGGGGCATGTGTGGGCCCAAGGGGACTCCGGGTACAAAATATAGTATCAGAGCTTGGCGGAGAAAAGATTGATATAATAAAATATGATAGTGATCCCGAACAATTTATTGCCAATGCCCTAAGTCCTTCCAGGGTTGTTGCTGTGTATATTAACGATGAAGAAAAAATAGCCACCGTAATTGTCCCCGACTATCAACTATCATTGGCAATAGGCAAGGAAGGACAGAATGCCAGGCTGGCAGCAAAACTTACTGGCTGGAAAGTTGACATAAAAAGTGAACAGCAATTTGCAGAAGAAAGTGGACATTATGAAGATGATTATCCAATTGAGGATGAGCTGGAGGATGCTATAGAGGAGAACGCGGACATTTCATATGATGAAGACAGTGAAGATGAGCTGGAGGAGACTGAATCGGATGCCTAAGCCTCGAAAAATTCCCCAACGTATGTGTGTCGGTTGCAGGGAGATGAAAAACAAGAGGGGATTATTAAGAATAGTCAGGACACCGGAAGGTGAAATCGAATTGGATGTTACAGGCAAGAAGGCTGGCCGTGGTGCTTATGTTTGTCCCAATATAGACTGCTTTAATCAAGCTATTAAACGAAAGAGTTTGCACAAGGCACTGGAAAAGGAAATTCCCCAGGATATTTTGGAAAGACTAAAAGAAGAAATATCGGGAATTGAACTCAATAATTGAAAAAAAGCAGGTATTGTATTTGTGAAGATTTTACCAGGAGAGATGATAGATTGAAAAAAGTATACAGTATGATAGGCTTTGCTCAGAAAGCAGGGAAAATATCTTCGGGTGCATCAGCAGCCAGAACAAGTATATTGAGGCGCAAGGCATGTCTGTTGATAATGAGTAATGATATATCAGATAATAGTAAAGAGTCACTGGTAAAAAGCTGTGAAAAAAAGAAGATCCCATGGATTACTGTGGGCAGTAAATATGAACTGGGTACTTGTGTAGGTAAGGCATATCGTGTTGCTGTATCAATAAATGATTCGGGTATGGCTGGAACCATTATTGGTATTATAAGCAAACAGGAGAAGAGATAATTAGCACGGGGGTGGTTGAATGGCAAAAATAAGAGTACATGAATTGGCAAAAGAATTGGGAATACCCAGTAAAGATATGGTTACCAGGCTTCAGGGATTGGGCCTGGATGTTAAGAATCACATGAGTACCCTGGAAGAATCTCAGGCTAGCTGGGTTAAGAATCGGGTTAAAGGGAAGTCAGAAGAAAAAAACCAGCAAGTAGAGAAAATTGCATATTCAAAAGAAGAAGCAGGAAAAAGAGAAAGTGAAAAATCGAAATCGCCGCCCATTCCCAGTAAAAAACACCCGCAGGATTCCCGGCAAACTTCTCCAGTAAAAGGAATGCCTGCAAGTCGAGACAGAATAGAAAAAAAAGAAGAACCCAGGAAAGTGCAGAACAGACCACAGGATAAGAATGCTTCAATGCAGAAAAACAGGGAACAGCAAGGAGCTGCTGGTCTAAAAAAAAGCAATGATTTGAGAGCCCAGGAAAAAAATTATGGAAAAAATATCCCACATACTGTCAATAAGCAAACAGCGAAAAGCAATAATCGTCCTGCCCATTTAAATGCCAACAGTACTGCGAAAAGCAGTAATCGTCCAGCTCATTCGAATGCCAACAGTGCAGCGAAAAGCAGTAATCGTCCAGCTCATTCGAATGCCAACAGTACTGCCAAAAACAATAATCGTCCTGTCAATTTGAATGCTAATACTACTGCTGACAAGAGCAAACAGAAAAAGACTGGTTTTCAGCAGACATTCAGAAAGGATTATAGTCGACCCCAGAAAAAATCAAAACACAAACGTAAAAAGGAAAACACTGTTGTTCAGCTTCCAGAGCTTATTGCGGTTGAAGAGTCGATAATGGTGAGAGAATTGGCGGAGAAGTTGCATAAAACTCCTGCTGAAATAGTAAAGAAACTTATGGAGCTGGGGACTATGGCTTCTATTAACCAGCTTATTGACTTTGAAACTGCTGAAATCGTAGCCAGCTTTTATGAGGTAAGAGTTGAACGGGCGATTTCTGAAGAAGAAAAGATTCTGGAGGAAATTGTTGATGAGGAGATAAGCCTTAAACATCGCCCTCCTGTAGTTACAGTGATGGGACACGTTGATCATGGAAAAACCTCTCTTCTTGACAGAATTCGCAAGGCGAATGTGGTCTCGGGTGAAGCAGGCGGAATAACTCAACATATTGGGGCCTATCAGGTCAAGATAAACGATAATAAAATTACCTTTATTGATACCCCGGGTCATGAAGCTTTTACAGCCATGAGAGCCAGGGGGGCTAACTTGACTGACATTGTTGTTCTGGTAGTAGCTGCTGATGATGGTGTAATGCCACAGACTGTTGAAGCCATAAACCACATTAAAGCTGCAAAAGTGCCTTTTATAGTAGCGGTAAACAAAATGGACAAACCAGAAGCAAAACCTGAACGGGTAATGCAACAGCTGGCTGAATACAGTATTGTTTCCGAGGAATGGGGTGGAGATATTATCTTTGTTCCGGTTTCAGCCAAAACGGGGGAAGGTATTGAAAATCTCCTGGAAATGATACTATTGCTTGCTGAAATGCATGAAATAAGAGCTAATCCAGAACGGGCCGCTGAAGGGGTAGTCATTGAAGGCGAACTGGATAAAGGCAGGGGGGCGATTGCCACCGTCCTGGTTTTAAAGGGCACACTAAAAGTTGGGGATTTTGTAATCTGTGGAGTCAACTGGTGCAAGGTGCGTGCCATGACTGACGACAGGGGCAGAAGGGTTGAACAAGCTTATCCATCTATGCCGGTTGAGATTATGGGCTGGTCAGATGTTCCAGAGGCCGGGGGCAGGGTTCAGGTATGCGATGAAAAAATTGCCAAAGAAATCAGTAGTTTGAGATTGAGTGAAAAGAAGATTGAAGAACAGAAACAAAGCAGCAGGGTATCTCTGGATGACTTTTTTAAGCACATGCAGGATTCAGAAAGCAAGGAGCTCAACCTGATATTAAAGGGAGATGTACAAGGGTCAATTGAGGCTCTGGCACAGTCCCTGTTAAGACTGAGTACAGACGAAGTAAAGGTAAACGTAATCCATTCAGCAGTTGGAGCTATTACTGAGACCGATGTAATGCTGGCATCTGCCTCCAATGGAATAATAATTGGTTTCAATGTTCGTCCTGAGTCCAAAGCTAGAAAGCATGCGGAAGATGAGAATATAGATGTTCGTCTTTACCGGGTAATATACGAAACCATAGAAGATGTAAAAAAAGCTATGAGCGGTTTGTTGGACCCGGAATATAAAGAAAAATTCCTGGGCCGCGCAGAAGTGAGAGCGACATTTAAAGTGCCCAATGTGGGAACTATTGCCGGTTCTTATGTCTTTGACGGCAAGATCCAAAGAAATGCCAATGTCCGTATTCTGCGTGACGGGGTTATTATATATGAGGGAATGTTATCATCGTTAAAACGATTCAAAGACGATGTAAAAGATGTAGCTGAAAACTATGAATGTGGTATTGGCATAAAGGATTTTAATGACCTGAAAGAGGGAGATATAATCGAAGCCTATACCATGGAGGAAATACCCAGAGAAATATAAGCGCTTCTTCGCATATGACATAGATTGCAACGCCGTGTAATAGACGCTGGTTCGCTTAGCTCACACACAGATTCTTATGATTAACGCTGATTTTTATTTAGATTTTTGGTTTTAGAGGTTTGTAGAATTCGAACTTATGGTTAATAAATTGCTTTTTTCAAAAAGCTTTTATAAGAATAACGGAAGCTTTAGTTTCCGTTATTCCTGAAATTAGATACTATTTTATAACCGAGTATTCTATTAACTATCAGCTAAAATTTCGGTGTCCATCAAACCTAATAGTAGTCAAAAAATAGAATCAGCGTGAATCATACAGATTTGCGATAATCTGCGTCTATTAAACTACTGCGTTGTCTACTGTGCAGTAAACTAATAATTGATAATAAAGGGGGTTTTTTTGTGAGCAATAGAAGGCAGGAGAAAATGACTGAAGAGATTAAACGTATTCTTTCCCGGATAATACAGGAGGAAATAAAGGATCCCCGTGTTGGTGAGGGAATGGTTTCGGTTACCAGAGTAGAATTGAGCAGTGATCTCAGCCATGCCAGGGTAAATATCAGTATTCTCGGTGAGAAGTCAAAACAAGAAGAAGCTTTTGCAGCTCTCAAAAATGCCAGGGGTTATATAAGAACTGAACTTGCAAGATCCATAAAGATTAAACATGCTCCTGAATTGGAACTCCGTCTGGATAATTCTATTGAACATGGCATAAATATCTCTTCTCTTCTGGACAGTATAAGGAAAGATGAAGATAAAAGGGATTAATAATGAATAGTATTCAGGAAATAGCGGATCAAATAATTGACAGAGATAATTTTATTTTACTGGGCCACGCGATCCCGGATGGAGATTGTGTGGGTTCTTTGCTGGGACTTTTTATGGGACTAAAAAGTCTGGGCAAGAATGCAGAAATGTTTTTACAGGATAAAGTACCCCCAATATATAATTATTTAAGCTGTGTTGAACAGATAAAAAACAATTGGGAATCGCCTGATACTGGCAGCAATATTATTTATCTGGATTGTTCTGATGAAGAGCGGGTTGGCGACAAAATTCAAAAGCTTTTGCAGGGGGATTATTGCAGGCTTAATATCGACCATCACCGAACCAATGATTTTTTCGGCAATTATAATTATGTAGACCCCCAGGCAGCTGCTACCGCAGAGATTGTTTTTGAGCTTTTAATTCAAATGAAAGTGGAAATAAGCCCGGATATAGCAGCTGCTCTCTATGCCGGGATTATTATGGATACCGGCAGTTTTATGAACAGCAACACCACCAGCCATACCATGAGAGTCGCCGGGGCTTTACTGGAAAAAGGAGCAGATACAGATACAGCCCGAATCAATCTTTTTGAATCCAAATCCAGGAAGGAGATTTTCTTAATAAGACAGGCTTTGCAATCCGTCAGTATCACTGAAGATGGCAGGATTGCCTGGATGGTTCTTCCCTATGATGATATTAATGCTATTGGAGCAGCCGATCTCCATCCTGAGGGCATTATTAATTATGCCAGGATGATAAATGGTGTTGAGGTGGCAGTATTATTCAGGGAAACCAAACCTGGGACAATTAAGATAGGGTTCAGATCCAAGAATTATGTGGATGTAGCTTCGCTGGCTGAAAAAATCGGGGGTGGTGGTCACAGGCAGGCTGCAGGGGCCAGCCTTGAGGGAAGGATGGATGAAGTAATACATATAGTAATAGATATGGTCAGGGATGTGATGGTATAATTGCATGGTTTTCTAAACATTAATAAACCTCAAGGCTATACCTCCTATGATGTTATTAGAAAATTGAAAAAAGTATTCCCCCCAAAAACCAAATTGGGACATCTGGGAACACTTGATCCTATGGCTGCCGGTGTATTGCCACTGGCAATAGGAAAGGCCACCAGGCTAATTGAATATCTTGATGATACCAAGGAATATCTTGCTGAAATGAAGCTGGGTGCTTCTTCAGATACTCAAGATGCCTGGGGGGATATTAGCTATAGCGGGAACGTGAATTTTAGTATGAATGAATTGAGAAAAATACTGGATTCTTTTCGTGGGATTATCAAACAGCTTCCCCCAATGTACTCAGCGGTACATCATGAAGGGAAGAGACTCTATGAATTGGCCAGACAGGGTGTATCTGTTGAAAGACAGGAAAGAGAAGTGGAAATTACCTTACTCGATTTGCTCGATGTGGATTTATCCCATGAACTGCCGCGATTGCAGATAAAAGTAATTTGTTCACGGGGTACTTATATACGTACCCTGTGTAATGATATTGGGGAACGATTGGGAACCGGGGCTTTTATGTCTGCTTTGCTTCGTACCAGAACTGGTGAATTTGCTCTGAACGATGCTGTTTCTATTGACGAACTCCAGGGAAATCGGAATAATATTGAAAAATTTCTCTTGCCGGTAGATTATCCTCTGGGACATTTGCCCAAAATCATGCTGAAGTCAAAAGAGGAGACTATTGCTGTATTGAATGGCAATAGAATAGTATATGATTCCATTATTCCCCCTGGGAAAGCCAGGATTTATTCTCCGGAAAGGGAACTGATAGCTATTGCGGGAATTCAGTTTAATGGAGAAAAAGCACTCATTAAACCGCTGAAGGTTTTTAATTAATAGAGACTTTAAAAATTGAGACTCTTGCATAATTAAAAAAATATCAATCCGTCCTTCTTAAGCCTGAGCGAAGCCACCTTAAGAGCAAAGCGAACATCAGTAGTGCCCGGAGGGTGAATTTTAAGATCCTTCGGCTTTGCCTCAGGATGACATTTACTGAACTACTGCTTAATCGTAGGAAAAAGTTAATTATGCAAAACTCTAAAAGTATATGAATTTAAAAATGCAGCCCGCATCCTATTTGTTTTATATTGGTTCAATAATTGAATGAACTATTATATTATTATAAAGGAGTTTTCCCGATATGGAATTAGTTAGAGAAATCGAAAATTTCAAGAAAAAAGACTGCGATCTTTACCTTGCTCTGGGTAATTTTGATGGTGTTCATCTGGGGCATCAGAAACTGATTCAAGAACTGGTTAAAAAAGCCAAAGCCAGCCAGGGTCTTGCTGCTGCCTTTATTTTTGAGCCTCATCCAACCAAAATAATCAATCCTGAAAAAGCGCCTAAAATACTTATTAACCCTGAATACAAGGCTGAGCTTCTGGGAAAAATGGGCCTGGATACGCTTATATATAATTCATTTTCTCTGGCTATTTCCAAATGGTCGCCAGAAGAATTTGTGGAGAGAATACTTGTTGACCGGCTGGGAGTTAAAGAAGTTTTTGTGGGTTTCAATTACTCTTTTGGACATAAAGGGGCAGGCAATCCTGAACTCCTGAAACAGCTGGGGAAAAAATATAATTTTGCAGTTAATATTATATCACCGGTTACATTAGATGGAGAGGTGATATCGAGCAGTTTGGTCCGATCGGCATTGGATGCCGGAGATATAGAATATGCTTCTCGTTTGCTGGGCTATTGCCCTACTGTAGGAGGGATAGTTGTCTCTGGAGAAAAGCGGGGAGGAGCTAAAATGGGCTTTCCAACAGCTAACCTGGAATTTAATTCTGATCTGAATATACCGGCAACAGGGGTTTATGCTGCCAGGGTGTGGATAGACGAGGTATCATATAAAGCTGTAATCAATATAGGCCGTAAACCCACTTTCCATGAGGTATATCCAGTTTCCATAGAAGCTCATCTGATGAATTTTACTGAAAACATTTACGGCAAATACATAAAAATTGATTTCCTGCAAAAAATTAGAGATGAACGCAAGTTTAACAGTTTGGAGGAATTGGTGGAGCAAATCAAAATTGACTGCAATACAGCGGATAGTATTGCATCTCAGTATTGTTAATCAGGTATTGCAAGCGAGTTTACTTTTTATTATACCTGTGCTACAATTTACCTTGTCTGATAAGAGGATCATAACCCTTATCAAGAACCATAGGCTAGGTTCAGCGAGTTTTCACCGACGTTTATCTTGGCCTTTGGCGATTATTAATTGGAGGAGGTGAAAACTTGGCATTATCAATCGGCAGAAAAGAGGAGATAATAAAGACATACCGGGTTCATGAGAATGATACTGGTTCTCCTGAAGTTCAAATAGCAATACTTACTGAACGAATAAATTACTTGAATGAACATTTAAAGAAGAACAAAAAAGACCACCATTCCAGAAGAGGTCTATTGAAAATGGTTGGACAGCGTCGCTCCCTACTGGAATATTTGAAGAAAAAAGACTTTGAACGTTATCGCAGTATTGTTACTCGACTTGGTCTACGCAGATAAAGAGCGGAAAAACCGCTCTTTATCTTTATAAATATTCAGGGTGTGAGGTGTGAAATGTAAGGTGTGAGAGAAAGCAGGTATAGCTGTTGCACATTTTACATCTCACTCCTCACTCCGGATAAGCTATACAAAAGGAAGGAGGAAACCACAATAGTTCGTAAATTTGAAACAGAAATTGCCGGAAGGCCGCTGATAATTGAAACCGGACAGGTAGCCAAGCAAGCTAATGGAGCAGCTGTAGTAAGATATGGTGATACGGTTATCCTGGTTACAGCGACATCTTCCAGAGAACCGCGGGAGGGAATAGACTTTTTCCCGTTGACAGTTGATTATGAGGAAAAACAATATGCCGTAGGGAAAATACCGGGAGGTTTTATCAAAAGGGAAGGTAGAGCCACTGCCCAGGCAACCCTTACTGCGAGGCTTATAGACAGGCCTATAAGACCTCTTTTCCCCAAAGGGTTCAGAAATGATATCCATGTGGTAGCTACAGTATTATCTGTTGAAAAAGACAACAGCCCGGATGTGACTGCTATAATAGGCGCATCGCTTGCACTCAATATTTCGGATATTCCTTTTGACAGCCCGGTAGCAGCAGTGATTGTGGGTCTGTTGGATGGGGAGTTGATTATTAATCCGACCGTGGAACAGTTCCAGAATAGTGATTTACATCTGGCAGTGGCAGGAACCAAAGAAGCCATAATGATGGTTGAGGGAGGAGCCAATGAGGTTTCTGAACAAACCATGCTGGAGGCGGTCTTTTTTGCCCATGATGAAATCAAAAAGATTGTGGAATTCCAGGAAAAGATTATTGCTGAAGTGGGCCTAGCCAAGAAAGAAGCAGTCGTTCCCCAGGTGGATGAAGGAATGGAACAAAAGATAAAAGAATATGCTGTTGGGCTTCTCGAGGAAGCAGTGAAGAATCCCGATAAAGTAAGCCGGGAAACTCACATGGAAGAAGCTTCGCAAGCCATAGCAGAACATTTTGCCGAAGAGTATCCAGAGGAAGAAAAACAAATCAGGAGTATAATTGACAAGACGCTAAAAGAAGTTGTCCGCAGGATGATTCTTGAAGAAGGCGATAGAGTCGATGGCAGAGCCCTGGAAGAAATCAGAAAGGTAAGCTGCGAAGTAGGTTTCCTGGCGCGTCCTCATGGCTCTGCGTTGTTTACGCGTGGACAGACTCAGATTCTGTCAGTTACTACCCTGGGTGCTATGAGCGAAGAACAGAGACTGGATGGACTGGGAATCGAAGAAAGGAAACGCTATATTCACCATTATAATTTTCCCCCATATAGTGTAGGGGAGACCAGACCTATGAGAGGACCCGGAAGAAGAGAAATAGGACATGGGGCCCTGGCAGAAAGGGCATTATTACCGGTAATACCCTCAGAGGAAGAATTTCCCTATACTATCAGGGTGGTATCTGAGGTTCTGGAATCAAATGGTTCAAGCTCCATGGGGAGTGTTTGCGGAAGCAGTATGTCATTGATGCATGCAGGGGTTCCTATCAAAGCTCCGGTATCAGGCATAGCTATGGGTTTGGTCAAAGGCGAGGACAAGTTTGCTATTCTCAGCGATATTCAGGGTATTGAAGATGCGCTGGGTGATATGGACTTTAAACTGGCTGGTACTGAAAAAGGGGTTACCGCTTTGCAAATGGACATTAAAATTACTGGAGTTAACCGTGAAATAGTAGAAGCTGCGCTTAAACAGGCTCGTGAGGGAAGAATGTTTATCATGGGCAAGATGCTGGAAGCTATTGCCAGACCCAATAAAGAGCTTTCCCCGTTTGCTCCTCAAATGATCCGAATGCAAATCCCGCCTGATAAAATACGGGAGGTAATTGGCCCCGGAGGCAAGATTATTCACAAAATAGTCGATGAAACCGGCTGCAAGATTGATATTGACGATGACGGAAGTCTTTTTATTATGGCTACAGATCAGGAGGCGGCTGAAAAGGCCAAATTCTTTATAGAATCTATTATTGCGGAAGTTGAAGTCGGCAAAACATACATGGGAACTGTAAAACGAATAATGGATTTTGGCGCTTTTGTAGAAATTATTCCAGGGGTTTTGGGGAGTCAGGGAAAAGAAGGATTGGTGCATATTTCCCAATTGGCTGAAGAAAGAGTCAATAAGGTTAAGGATGTGGTTGATATTGGTGACAAGATTCTGGTCAAGGTCACCGAAATTGACCGCCAGGGCAGGACCAACCTTTCGAGAAAAGCAGTGCTGAAAAACTCAACCAAACCCGGCATTTAAGCAAGAGCTTAAAACTTAATGCTTTCCAAGTAAACCGAGTTTCTCGGTTTATTTGTATTTTCTGATTTAATGATATATTTGCTACGCAATTGACAGAGAATGTGAAACAAGGAGAATTTTTTGACACGGGCTCGCTACGCTCGCACACAGATTGGACAGGG
>Ga0334887_1000729_pt1 | contig 49449 bp, 39 predicted proteins | sample GraSluR1_MG_10_FD_207217 | JGI IMG/M metagenome (GOLD analysis project Ga0334887, IMG submission 207217) | Sludge microbial communities from methane-producing bioreactor in Wageningen University, Netherlands - Granular Sludge_18_07-R1 | ecosystem: Engineered > Bioreactor > Anaerobic >...
TACCCTTTTAGCTGCATTAGCTGAAATACCAAAAACAAGAGACCAGTTTATTGAAATATTAAAATCAACTATGCTCAAAACTCAAAAACCAAAAGAAGGAGAAAAAGCAACTGTTACTTAATGGTCCTTGTAAAATACTCCGTTGTTATATCTTTATATTTTTCATCTATTAGATTTGATTTTTTAAGGATTTTTGCTTTTTTAATAAAAGACATAAAATTAATAGGAATTCCAATATTCGATCTTAAAGCTTCTTTAAATGCATCTTTGACATTACAGATCTGTCTTGATTCAATTGCACAAATATAATCATGTTCTATATGGATATCAAGTGCATGACTATGAGATTTAATAAAATCTTCTACATTTTGATTCTGAGTTATCCTAGGCCCCATACATTTAATGATACCTGGAAGTTTTGGTATTAAAAATTCAAACATTATAATACACTCTTTTTCATCAGACCAGTAATAATACCCAAACTTTTCAAACCCTTGTTTTCTAAAATAATTTTTCAAAGCGACTGCTGTTTTTCTTAATTGCGGCCATAATGTATCCTCAACTAGATCTGGGGCTTTAAATTTAATAACTAAAATTTCTGTTTGTCTTTTGTCTATTATCCTCTTTAATTGCGTTTTTGTTATTTTATACTTTTGTTTAATAAAAAAATTAGTTGAAGGTTTTTTTAAAAATTGTCTGCATGAAAAAATAAAAATACTTAATGAGGTTGATGATACAACAGCAGATACATTTCGGTTCTTATCTACTGGGTCTATAACAATTAAAGGTGCATTTGAAAAAAGAGATTTTAATTTATCCATTTCTTCTTTTTTATAATAGGCTTCAATATCAATATACATTGGAATACTCCAATTTTGTGCTTCATTAAAAAGATTCACAATTGATCCATATTTAGCTATTAATAATTCACATAAATACCCTGAAAATCCTTCAACTCGTATTTCTGCCCCATAAATATTATTTGCTTTCATAAATTGTTTTAATAATCTAACATCATCTTTTTGTTTTGCACTTAAATGTGAATTAATATACTCTGAATGTAAGGGAGATCTATCTACTGCTGTGCCTTTTTCTGTTATCTCTTTAATTTTATATGCAGGTACAACATCAATATCATATCCTTTATATTTAACTTTTAAATAAGGATGTTCAGCATACGCTTTTCTATATTTATGTCTTTCAAATGCTTTTTTTGCATATTTAAAACCTAATTCCTCTAATTCCTTTTTTGAATATTTTTTAGGAAATAATAGAAAAACATCAAAATCCTTTTTATTTTTTAATTGAGTTCCTTTTGCTACACTCCCAACTAAAACAACTTGTATATTCGGAGGAGTAGCACTTTTTAATAAATCAAATACCTCCCCTAAAATTTTTGAATCTTTTTTAATTTCAGATTTAGAAGGATTTATCTTTTTAAGGGATTTCATAAGAATATTGCTGATTTTGGCATTTATCATGTGAATACAAGGAAGATAAGAAATAAAAAACTGATTATGTTATTTTTGATGGGTTTAAAAACATATACAAACATTTATAAACAGAAAAATACACTAATTTAATATGAAAACTATTACAGAGAACAAAGAAAGATACTTAAATTCAGATGTTCCAAAATTAAAAAAAATACCCATTTTTGATCAACAAATTGGTAAAACAACTCTTTCTCAAAGAGAATTACGTATATTATTTAGTGGAAAAGTAATTGTTGAAGAAATTTTTGATGGGGGATATACAAAATTTTGTTTTAATAATAGATTCATACTCTGGACAACAGACATGTTAAAAAGAGGAAAAATTAAATATAGATTACCTGCAAGATATTTTGTTTTTGGAATTTTGGATTTACAAAATATGCATATGTTGAAGAAAAGTTCAAGTATAGAAATCGTTAATGAAATTAAAGAAAGAAAAAAACCAATAGTAAATTTAAACCTAGATACGATGGAGGATTATCCACATTTAATAACTTGTCCTCCAAATTTATTTAGTGGTAAAATAACTTTAGAAGAATTAGAGGTTTTAATAAAAAAAGAATCTGAATTTGGAGTTCTTGAGAACAATACAAAAACACCAATTAAAGGAATATTTGTAAAATCAGATATGGAGATACTTTATTTTTCAATTCCTTCTTTTGTAGGTTCTATCATAACAGACGAGTTTCAAAATTTACCAGAATTAAACAAAACTGAACTAAATATAATAAGAGTAAGAAAAAATAAGTAGGTATTAATAACCTGCTAAAGATCTTAAAGTTTCTAAAGCTCTTGGATCTAGCATTTTATCTAAGTTTAATTCTACTAACGATTTATACAAATCTTTATTTGATGCATGCAATCCTTTTCCAAAAGTATTTTCCCAAATTACAGTTTTTAATTGAGAACCACTTAATTCTCCAGTATGATCATGAAAAAAACCACATATTTTTTTATCTCCTATATAAAATCCTGGGTGTGAACCCTTTGGTTGTTTAAATACTGGTTTTGTACCATATTGATATTCAATTATTCTACTTGTTAATGATTTTGAATTTTCATAAGATAAAGGATTTGGAAAACTACTTTGTTGCAAAGGAGGATTATTAGCAATATACTCACTTATCTGAGTATATATTTTATTATCATTAGAGTTGATAGTTTCAAAAATAAATCCTGCATTCTTTTTTGATGTTAAAATCAAGCAAGGAGATCTCTCTCCTAATGGACTAGCTTTTGTTAATTCAATTGCCTCATTAACAATACCTTCTCCTCTACCCCAAGGATATGGATTAGTTAATCTAATTAAATCCTCATCGATCATGCTTTTAAAGATATTATCTATTTGATTTCTAATTGTTGGATCACCAAAAGAATTTTCAAAAATATTTAAAGTTTCTTGTGAAATTCTAAATTCTATTAAGTCATCTCCTTCTTGAAGGAATTTTATAGTATTTCTTAAATCTGTCTCAAAAATATCTAATTTATCTAATTCTGAAGTTAACGCTTTCTTTTCTGCTCTTTTCATTAGTTCATTAAAATATTCAGAATCAGCTACAATATATTTAATTTCACTTGAGTCTTCTAAAAAATTTTTAAAAGGATCCCAGTCATTTCTTGGATCTCCTCCTATCTCTGCTGCATAAAGTCCAGCTTCTACAGATGTGTAACTTCTTTCTTCTTCAATTGCGTTTATATCAATAGCTTCAGCTAAAAGAGGTTTTGCTCCTATAGCAACTGGAACTGCCCATAATAAAGCCAAATTTTCAACACGTGTTGCAGTAAAATCAAAAATTTCTGTTGCTGTTATCACTGTATTTATTGGAATTGTACCTGAAACAGATGAAACTCCTGCTCTACCAGCAGATTTTGTAATTAAATCATCAATTCCTTGCATAGCTAAATTTGAATTAAACATTTTACTTCCCATTGTTTCAAAAGCAAAGGGGATACTAGCCTCAAAAGGCATTTTTGTTTTCATTGAAAGTAATGTCTTTGATAATTTATCTAAAATTTGTTTTCCACCAACTTCTAATGCTTTTGTTGCACCAATAAACGCCATAATATCTAATGCAGTATTCACATATGCCATATTAAATAAAAATCCAGCCATATCTATATTTTGGTCTGTTGGGTTTCTAATTGCTTTTTTATAGGCTTCAGAAAACTCTTTCCAAATCCCTATACAAGTTAAATTTTCTAGTATCCATTTCCCGCCCATACCTGCCGTCCTATGAGTTTTATAATCATTAATCATGTTGCCTATAACTTCTCGTGCTTGAGGAAACGTAAATCCAGCCAATAAAGGTAAATGTTTAAAAAATTCTAAAACTTCTGAATCACTACTATATATCGCATCAACTCTTTTTTTATCACTTTCTTGAAAAGAAGATAAAACCATATTGATTATTCCCGAGATAGATTGTCTTTCCATACTTTGATTATCAAATAGATTTAAATACCAGAATTTAGAATTTAAAAATATACTAGAACATACAAATGCTTTATTTTTAAATGGTATTTCATTTTCAGAAGTATATAAACTTAAATATTCTGGTTTTAATATATACCTAAGATAATTTCTATTTTGTTCTGTTAATTCTTTAAATTTTGGATTAACCATATATTTTTTGTCTTATTTGAGATTTAAAAAGCTTTATGTTTTCTTGAAATAAATAAAAAGATATAAAAACCTTACATTTGTAAGAATTTTATGGTTAAGAAGAAAATAAAGCCTAATATTAAAAAAATAAAAAAATTAGATAAAAAACAGACTAAATCAAATATTAAGATTAAAAAAAATAATGGAGATGGAACTGCAAGAGTTCACGTCGGAGTCCCCGGATTTGAAGATCTAATACAAGGAGGGATACCAAGTGGATACGCAGTTTTAGTAGAAGGAGGTCCTGGTTCAGGAAAAACTATTTTCTGCTTACAATCCATGTATAACTTATGTAAACAAGGAAAAAAAGTATTATACATGTCTTTTGAAGAACCTGAAGATAGATTAATGTCACATATGAAATCATTTGGTTGGGATATTGAACCTTTTGTTAAAAAAGGCACATTAAAAATAAAAAGATTTGATGCATTAGATATAGCACGAAGTGTTGAAGCTTTATTGAGTGCTGCTAAAAAAGAATTATTAATTGATGTTGAACCTATGTTCTTCCCAGAAGATTTTGAACCTGAAACAGTTATGGTTGATTCATTAACTTCTATTGCTTCTGCATTTAGTGGAGAAGAAAATAGATTCAGAATTTATATGGAACAATTATTTAGATACTTAGAATCTAAACAAATCACTTCTTTTTTGATTAGAGAAGTTCCAATACCTACACATATGGGTAATGTTATGTGGGGAAGAGCAGAAGAAGCAGTATCTTTCTTATCAGATGGAATAATAGCAATATATAATGTAATTCACGATAATGGGAAAAGAGAGAGTGCAATTGAAGTCATTAAAATGAGAGGTACACATATTAACAAAAAAATAGTTAGTATGACTATAACAGATAAGGGATTAACAATCTATCCTGGAAAAATACTAGAAGGGATACATACACAAGTTAAACTAACTTAAACTTTTAAACTTCTTTTATTTTTTATTTGATTTTGATTCATCTTTGAATTTATGGCCTTTGATTTTTTCATTTGTTTTGAATATTTCTTCTTCTAAAATTGGTACTTGTCTATCTATATCTCTTATTAAATCTGCAAATTTATTCATTCTTATATGAAATACTGTTTCTGGCATTTTTTTATTCTCAAAATATTCATTTTGTGTTTTTTTGATTAATTGTTTTAATACTTCTTTTTCTAATTTTATTTTATTTAATTGTCTTTTTAACCAATATCTTTTAAGATAATTCCTTAGAAAATAGAAAACCACACTTAAAATAATTATTCCTGATACAATATAATATTTGTTTTGGTCTAGGAAATTACCAATTGTTTTTGTTGCTGCATCATATAATGCAAGCAATAAGTTTTCACCTGCTATTATGTGTGACATGTCATTATATGTTTTATCTATTAATTCTTGCGCTTTTTCATACCTTTCATCATAAAACTCTTGTCTTGCAAGATTAAAATTTTCATTTAATTGTGTTTTATTTAAAGAATCATCCAATGTATTAATTTCATTTCTTAAATTAATTAATTCATCACTTATTTGAAAGGATAGACTTCTTAAGTTTGATACTTCTGTTGCTTTTAAATATATATTACTATAATCCGGCCTGCCCCCTAATTTTTCTAAAGCCAATTGTGCTTCATAGGTTTGTTCTGCCATTAAAATTAAATCTTGGACTCTTTCTGTATTGAACCCTTGAGCTTTCATTTGATCTACCAATATCTTTGAATCCTCTATCTTTTGATATGCTCTAATAGAATCCTCTGAGGGTTCAAATATTAGTTCTTCGATTGTTTCATTTGTTATGTTTTGTTCTGCTGGTTCTTCTACTTTAAATAAATCTTCATAAGGTATACATCCAGGCAAACAAATGGTTGGATTAAAAGATGAAAATATTAAAGCTGTAAATATTAATACAGTTAGTATTAGTTTTTTCATCTTTTTACACCCCTATTAAATATTTTAGTTACTATGCTCCTTTGTTTTTGTAATACAGATTCTGCATCTAATAATGCTAATCTTTCTTCAATATCTCCTACTCTTTCTGAATATGCATGCATCATATTCATATATACTCTTGTATCTATTTTTTGCTCCACCATATAATTTTCTTGTAATTCTTTTATCAATACAATTAATCTGTCTCTCTCATTAGTTAATCTTGTTTTTTCAGTCATAAACTGCATTTTAGCTAAATGCTCCATTTGAGACTTTTTAGTTTCTGTTTCTATTATCCCTTGAACTATTTTACCCAATCTTTTTTCATATTGTAAAATCGCCTGTTCATATTCCCTCATACTCATTTTTTTGTTTTTGAATGTATCTTCTTGTACAACTTTCATTAATCCTAATACTACTTCTTTTTCATGATTAAATACTTTAAGCTGTTTTATTATTGCACTCCATCTTAATTGCATAAATGCAATAAATAAAACAACAGATATTGCAATCATAGATATTGCTAATTCTTTTGAATTTGTTTTTATGAAAAATAATATATTAAATTCTCCTTTTGTTTCTAATGCATATGTTAGTTTTGCTTCATTTAATCTATCTAATGCTGTTGCGAAATCTCCTCTTTGAGCTGCTAACATTGCAAGATTATATAATCTTTGGGTGTTATCTATTGAAATTTCTCTTTCTAAAGCTGAGTCAATATCCCTTTTTAAATTTTTCATTTCAGTATATACTTGAAATGAATATTTATAATCCGAAAATATTTTTTCTACTTCATCTCTTGCTCCTTCATAATCTCTTGCTTGTATTAGGTTTTTTGCATTTTCTAAATATCTATTTACTTTTTCTGTGTTAAATCCATTTGAGAGCATATCTTGAACATGTATCTCTGCTTGCTCTACCAATATTTCAACTTCTTCTTTGCTTAATTCATGTATTTCTAATGTTACTTCTCTCTTTTCATTCATGTTCATATATATTATTGTATCATTTGTTTCTCTTACTGCTGTGCCTGTAATATATATTATTAATTTATGAGTTCCTTTAGTGAAATACGTTGGTGCTACTATATTTATTCTTACTGTTTCACTTTGATTAACTCCTATTTTATCAAAATATGTTGGTGTTGCAGATAAATATTTAGATAATAATCCGGTTATCTCAACATTTACATCTTCTAAAGTTACATCATCAAATGGATTTTCTATTGTTAGTAAGAAATATTTATCTTCTCCTCTCACTAATTCATAAAATGCTTCTGTATTAAATAATCTTTCTAATTCCTCCTCTGAAATTTGCACTGTTGTATCTGGTTGTTTTATAATCACCTTTCCCCCACTGCTACTTCCTGATGAGCCTCCTCCAGGTGTACCACTGCCACCGGGTGGGGGTTTTATTGGAGGCGTTTCTTCAATTATTTCTCCAAATTCAGTAACCATTGTTACATTCACACTTTCAGTATCATTTGAATCTAACGAATTTGCAAAAACAGTTACTGTTTTTGTTCCTTCTTGTCCTAATGGAACACTTACTGTTATTGAAGAATCTGCTGATTGTCCATTAATTAATTCTCCTACAATTAATGGATTAGTTCCAGATGTTATTGTCCAACTATCTGGGAGAGTCCAGTTTAAAGTAACATTTTCTGCTGTATCCCTTCCCCAATTAACTGCTCTTGCTACAAATCTTCCAGGCTCCCCGCCTGGAACTAATGTTGATGGATAAGATCTCATTTCTAAATGTAAATATGAACCATTTGTTGGTATTATAATTAATGTTCTGCTGATTGTTTGTGTAAATGTTTCATTATCTTCATTTGTATAAGTGAAAATTAAATTCACTGGTGTTTCTCCAACTCCTAATGTAGTTGTATCTGCAAAGAAAGAGGTTGTATTTTCTTGTGTTGTTGATAAATTGAAGTTCGTTTCATTTGCCCATACATTTATCCAAGAAGTGGTTATAGTTAAAGTGAAATTTAAATCTCCAGTATTTGTAAAATTTACTTGGCCTAATTCATTTGCTGATGCTCTTTCATCCATAAAGATTATGAAATTTTCTTGTGGTAAGTTTGTATCATCAATTTCCAATGTAGTATCATAAAAGATCGGAATATTCATTATTTGAGTTGCAGAATTATCTGCAGTATCATTGAAATATGCTACTACTGTCCAGTTGCCTTCATCTAATGTGATTGATTTATTATAAATACTGCCTGTTTGTATTAAATTTGTTGTATAATTTAATGCTCCTTTCCAATAAACTAAATAGTAATCTGTTATCGTGCCTTTATCTGTCACATTAAATGTAAAAGTAACTACTTGGGAAGGGGGGTCTAAATCTGCTTCATCCGAAGGATTGTATGAGTAATTATGTATTACTGGAGGAGTAACGTCTTCTACTGTTATTATCATGCTTACAGTATTATTATTGCCTGCCAAATCAAATGCTGTTGAATTACAATAAAATATTCCTGGAGTTATTTGTGCAACATCTGATATGGTGTAATTAACTTTTCCTGCAGTGAAAGTTTTGGTTTGTGTTACTACTGACCCGTTTAGATTTGAATATATAATTGAATGATTTAAGTATGTGTCTGCCCATTCAAATACACATGCTATTGATTGATTATCTATTGTAATATTTGGCATTGTATAATTATCTACTAAATTCGGAGGGGTTGTGTCTATTATTAAATTTACTGAAGTACTTCCTCTGTTTTTATTTACTGATGAATCATTTGCATAAATATTAATATTGTGCACTCCTTGTGCTAAATTTAATGTTCCATTCCACTCATACGTACTTATTCTTGTTAGATTGTAGTATGAGCCTGCATAATAATATTCAACAATATCGCACGGCTCATTTACTGATACCTCTATTGGAACATTTAATGAATTATGGTATGACCCGCTTGATGGGGCAGTAACACTAACCTCTGGCGGAGTTAAGTCATCATATGTTGAATCAATACTAAAATTGACTGTCGCTGTGTCTACATTGCCATAAGTATCATTTGCATAAATTACTAATGAATAATTATATCCTCCAACTTGGTCATTTAAATTAGTTAATTCCCCCCTCCAATTTAAGGGTGTGTTTTGTGTTAAAGTAATATTTGAACTGCATGGGGCAGAACCTGATATATTGTTTAAACAATAAAATACACTTTGTGGTGCTCTGTCTAAATTTACTCTTATACTTATATTTACAGTAGTATACGTCATTGGGCTTGGTGAGAATATACTTATTTGGGGGGGTGTTGAAATTACATTAAAACTTCCTGAAAAATCTAAACTTGAGAATTCATTGTATTCGTCATATAAAAACACATACCAATTTATTGTTACATCTTCAGCAGGTGTTGTGTAAGTGCATGCTAAATTTTCTTCACCTGTTGAATTGCATAACTGGTATGTTGGATTTGCTTTACATAAGTTTTTATTTGAAATATTACAGATTATTAAAGTCATATTTTGTGCGTCTTGGTCTGAACTAACAGTTGTGAAATTTATGGGGCTGTTTCCGCCAACACCAGCAGAACTTGGGCTTCTTGTAATACTTGTAAATACAGGCAATCTATTTATACGTAATAAATATGAAACATTTTGCTGATTCCCAGGAGTATCTATTGAATGATAATTAAGATATACCGGGCCTCTCATAGTATTTCCTAAAGAAATTAATTCTCCGTTATCTATTAAAGAGCCAGCATTATGCGTTACTGTGCAGTTTGAATCTTTTTGTACACAATAATAGGTAGCTATTCCTGCAGGCCCGTACAGATTATCTGTTTCTGTTAATTGTAATATATATGTTGGTATTACGTATTCATCTATTGCTTGTGCTGTTATATTTATGGAGGAGGTGGGTGCTATCCAATCTGCACCAAAAATTACATGTTTATTATTTGCTGCTGTGTTTTTATTTCCTGCATTGTCTATGCATGAAATATAAAGTGTTTTTGAAGTAAATTGAGTTGGTGTTGAAAAAGTGCAGTTTACATTTGTTCCTGAAACTGTACAAAGTTCTAATGCATCATCATAACCTAAATCAGTTTCTGCATATTTGCATCCAGTTACATTTTCATTACTTGATAATTGTATTAATGTAGTTCCATCATTTATTCTATCATAATATGGGGCAGATAAATCTTCTGCTACACTTACTATTGTTAAGACTGGTGCAGAATTATCAGATTCATAAGTGGATTGGATTAATCTTGAATATACATCTGCATCAAATAATTTACATTTAACCGTCATAGTCGCAGAATATGTTGGTGCTTGTAAAGCACAGTATAATTCGCTGTAATTTGTTGTGTATGTTGGTGTGTTTGTACATTCATAATTTGATTGTGTTGGGTTTGTTCCGTCTTGTGTACAAACAAAAATTAAAGAAGTATTATCCCCATCTATTACCTTTACTGGGGTGACATTTACTATTTCACTGCTGCCAACTGCAGTTGGATGAACCGTGTTTCCTAAGAACGGCCTTATTTTTATACTGTAATACACTTGGCCTATTTGGGTGCCGTCTAATCTTAATCTTGCTTCTAAATTTAATACTCCATTTTGAGTTATGTTATCAGGTATACTGTAATTACATCCCCAATAGTTTTCGCCATTTCCTGCTGTGTTATTTGTTCCTTGACATAAAGGAGCTCCTCCTGGCAGATGGAATGTAACATTATTTATTGTTGTTTCACCCATTGTTTCATTGAATTCAATATAAATTGTATCATTTAAATCAAATTCAGTGCCTGCAATAGGCAAAATAAATTCACCATTATAAGTGCATCTTAAATAACAAATATCAGAACCTGCTCTATCAGATGTATCACACCAAACTTGATTATATGTATTAGTATCAAGATCATAAATATCAAAATATGAAGGACCTGCTGTTTCTTGGTTAAAGCATACATAATCATTGTTAAATATATTTCCCGTTGAAGTTGCAAGAGCATAAATCCCATATAAAGTGTTTTGGCTTATTCTATTATCTGAAAAAGTATTTGTATCCCCATTATCAAGATAAATTCCATATAAAGTATTATTTGAGGCGGTGTTGTTTGTTAAAACATTAGTTGTTGAAGCACGAATAAGAATCCCACTTAGTGTGTTTGAATGAGCAGTATTGTTAGTGAGTGTGTTTGAATTGGTAGAGGAATATAGATAAAACCCATTTCGTATATTGGAATAAACTGTATTGTGCTGAAAATTATTTGAGGGTGTAGAAACAGTATAAATGCCATTATAACCATTGGAGTAGATTGTATTTTCTGAAATTGTGTTTAAAGTTGCAGTGCTGCCATAAAGGTCAATCCCATTTTGAATATTTGAGAATATAGAATTGTTCGTGATGATATTTGATGGTGAGTAATCAACTTTAACTCCACTTAGAATATTAGTGGAGATTGTGTTATTAATGAGGGAGTTTGTACCACCATAGTAAATAAAAACACCGTGTTGGATGTTAGAGTGAATTACATTTCTTGAGAGGACATTTAACTGCACTGCTACTAAATAGACTCCACTTAAGGTATTGGAATAAATGGTATTGTTGGTGAGGATATTTGAATTGGCTGAATCATACAAATAAATTCCATATTGGGTGTTGGAATAAATAACATTTTCAGTGATGGTATTTGATGTGGTAGTACCTCTCAAATAAACCCCACTTTGTGTGTTGGAATAGAGAGTGTTCTTTGAAATGTTGTTTGAGTTTGAATTCCAATATAAGTATATCCCATTGTTAGCATTGTTATATGCTTCATTTTCTAGTATGTTATTATCATAACTGGTTTCAAAATAAAAACCATTTAGTACATTATTCAATGATTTACATCCTGTGATCGTATTATTGTGTGAACTCGTGCCGGTGCCCAGAAAAGTAAAACCCCCGTAAGTATTATTTGCAGTGCTATTTATCACGTAAATATTATTTGTGTTTAAAAAAAGAAAACCATCACTTTTCTTTGCCCCGTTGTTAACTGTTACATTGATTATATCCACATTATTTGAATTTGCGACTATCACTTGTGCACAGGAATTGGTATTGAGTATCTGAGCCCCTCCACTTTGGCTTATTATTGAACAAATGGGTAAATTATTGATCCCCCCCGTATTATTCTCAAAACCAATCGGGATGCTCGTAGCATCTAATGATACTGACCACCATGTGTTGTTATACAACTGATTATTCTCTATGCGAGGATTTGTACTACTAATGATATATAACCCATTGCGAGTATTATCATATACTCTATTGTTGGATATTGTGTTTGTGTTTGAACTGCTTAAATAAATACCGTTTTGAGTGTTTGAATAAACAGTATTATTTGTGATAGTATTAGTAATTGTTCCGGAATACACATAAATTCCTTGTTGAGTATTTGAATAAACAGTATTACTTGATATGGTATTCAAGGTTGAATAGTAATAAATGTAAATACCATTGTGGTTGTTAGAGTAAATAGTGTTATTTAATATGGAATTACTTGAAGCACGATAGGTGTAAATACCATTTTGGGTGTTGGAATAAATAGTATTACCTCTGATCGTATTTGAATCGACATAATTGTAAAGATATATCCCATGTTGAGTATTTGAATAAATAGTGTTACCCTCTATGGTATTGAAATTGATATAACCAGCAAAATATATTCCATGAATCCCATTATTGCGGATAGTATTGTTTATGTAATGATTATATATTGATCTAAAAGAGCTTGCACCTTCTGCATAAATCCCATATTGAGTATTGTAAGCAATTGTGTTGTTGATTACATCATTATAATTAAATTGATATGTGTGAATTCCATGCCAAGTATTATAAGTAAAAACATTGTTTATTATTGTATTATTTGATGCACCTACTTGACTCATTAAACCACTAACACAAACAGTAGCAGTATTCCCTTCAATTCTATTAAGTTGTGACGCACCTTGGATATAAAATCCATATTGATATCTAGTAACTAAACAATTAGAAACTGTGTTGTTGGTTCTAACATTCATGTAAATCCCGTAGCCATCACTATCTATACCGTCAAAAGTAGAACCATTACAATTTAAAGTTACATTATTTGCTGCTATGGTTATCGCACCTTCAGCTGCACCTACATTCACAGTATATGATTTGTTACATAAAGTTATGTCAGCCCCTTCGTCCTCAATAATAAAATAATTTCCTATTCTTCTTATTTTTCCCTGATACGTTGCTGCATTGTCTAAATCAACACATCCTTCATAATTACAGGTATTATCACATCCAGAGGGAGTTCCGCTTATGTTTGCCAAGTCGCACCAAGCACCTGCATAATCATTATTATCCAAATCCCATATATCATAATACCACTGATTTGGGCCTGGGTCATGAAGATAATTATCGCAAAATCTTGTACTGGGAAAAACATTTCCAGTTGCAGTTGATTCTGCATATAATCCATAATATAAATTACTTGTAAAATTAACTGCTGAAAAATTATTACTAGTTGCAGTGTTAAGATAAATACCATAATACGAATTGGATATGCGACTGTCTGTGAAATTATTATCGTGACTATTGATCATAACCAATCCATCGCTTTCAACTCCAGTATTATCAATTGTTATATTATGAAAATTAGATTCATTAACATTACAAATTAATAATTGTGAGAATATTTCATCAGCTATTGATAAACTAGTTGAATCATGGTAATAACCAATAGCCTCGCCTGCACCTGCTGTATTGTCTGTTAATTCATTATCACATGAAGAAAGGTCAACCATGACTGCATATTTCCCATTATTCTCAATATCATTTAAGGATATATCATTATTTATTGAATTTAAAGTAAGATAAATGCCGTACTCATTGTTTTGAATTATATTTTGATTTAAATGGGAATCTGTTGTAAAATCAAGGTTTATCCCATATGTATTATAAAATAGATTATTAGATGAAAATTCATGCCCTGATGAGCTAATTGCATTTATGCCTATATTATTAAATGTAAAATTACTATTTGTTATAGTTACATTATCACGAGTTATTCTAACACCTGTGCCAAAATTTCGTATATCACAATCCACAAGTGTAAAAAAATCTTTGCTAGTAGTTATAGCAATATCCCCAGTATCATTGTCACCAATAATTGAATACCCTTTACAATCAAGAGTTACATTAGTGGCAGTTACATAAAAACAGCTCCCAATTGTTGAAATATTTGCAGTTAGATTATATACTGCATCTGCTTCGTTTAAATTGCCACAAGCACTAATAGTATAAGAGCTAAAATGTGATACATTAAATATTACGTATTCATTATCTTGAATAAATGGAATATCTGAATGTTCCCATAAGGAACATTCTAAAGTTTCTTCATTAAAATTTTCATCAGAACAATATAACACAGATAAAATCAATTGGTTTGGGTCTGATTTTTTAATATAAATTGTTGCTGACTCAACATCTTGATTTTGTAAAGGTTGAATATATAATATTTTTTCATTGTTTAAATGATTTCTTCCAGTTATAAATTTAAAATCTTCAGAAATTTCTTCTTTTCTTTCTAAGCCTTTTCTTTTATTCAAAAGTCTTGCTTGAGAAGCAGTCTCTTGACCAAATGATTTATCAATTTTTTCTCCATTTGAAAGTTTTATAGAAACAAAAATATCATCATTAATTAATATTTCTTGTTCTTTACATTCTCCTAAAATAGTGCAATCAAATCCTTCTTCACATCCACATATAGAACAAACTGGGGCTAATTCTTGATTTAATAAACAGTATAAAGGTTTAGTAATAGAACATGTATCTATTAATGTTCTATCTTCACACATTAATGACACGTTTAGATCTGTTTCATTCATTTCAATAGTTTCATTTAATTCTGTTTCATTTAGATCTTCATTTTCATCTACTTCTGGTATAATCTCATCTAATTCATCAATTTCTGTGGGTATAGTTTCTACTTCTAAAACTTGTAAAGTAAAAAGATCAGATGTGTTTTCTTCTAAATCAGAACAAATTATTTCATAGTAAAAATTACCAATTAAAGGATTTTCCCAAAATATTTCACCTGTTTGATTATTTATATCCCAATGAGTTGAATTATCATAATAATAAATTATATCATTATCTAAATCAGAACAAATTATATTATAATTAAAAGTTTCATTTTCATAAATTGAAAAATCTTGTAATGGATTTATAAAAAAAGGAGGGCTATTAAAAATTGTTGTTGATTTTTCATAAGTATTTGTAATATTATTTTGTATTATATCTAATTCACAAAAAACATCTCCTTTTTGTGTTTCTGATGAAAATAAAGTTGAATTGAAAATTTGTGTTGAATTATTATTAAACTTATAAGATATTTCTTCCTGTTTTAATAGTTTTTCATTAGAAAACCATTGAAAAATAGAATTAAAAGATTCATTTTCATAACCTTCAATTTCTGCTGAACATATTAAATTATCTTCAGTAGTTGCATTAGAAGGCAATAAACTAATTATTGGTATACTTAATGAAATAAGCATAGGTATAATTAACATTAAAACTAAAATCGTTTTTAATCTCCCTTTCATTGAAGAATACACTCAAAAAAGATTTATAAATCAATTGGTATGTAAAAAACCATTAATCTACTTCAAAATCAGAAGGAAAACCTTTTAAATATCTTGTTATAATAAAATACTCACTTATTTTAAAGGTTAAAAGTAGAATTTAACTTTAAATTAAATTACAGGAGTTGAATATTATGGCTAAAAAAGAATTTGTTGTAGAAGAAGTTCAAAAAATAATGAAAAACGTTGAAAATGTTAGAAATATTGCTATTGTTGCACACGTAGATCATGGGAAAACAACAATGACTGATTCATTAGTTGCAAGAGCAGGTTTAATTAATAAGGAAACAGCTGGAGAACAAAGGGTTATGGATTTTGATGAGCAAGAACAAGCTAGAGGAATAACTATAAACTCAGCAAATATTTCATTAGCATTTACTTATGAAGATAAAAACTATTTAGTTAATTTAATTGATACCCCAGGACACGTAGATTTTGGTGGACACGTTACAAGGGCTTTAAGGGCTGTTGATGGAATTGTTTTAGTTATTGATGCAGTTGAAGGAATTATGCCCCAAACAGAAACAGTTTTAAGACAAGCAATGAAAGAGAGGGCAAAACCAACTGTTTTTGTAAATAAAGTGGATAGATTAATTAAAGAATTAAGACTAACTCCAGAAGCAATGCAAGAAAAATTAATTAAAGTAATCAAAGGAGTAAATGATTTAATTGACAAATATGGACCTCCTGAATATAAAAAAGAATGGCATATTGGAGTTGAAAAAGGGAATATTTGTTTTGGATCTGCATTTCTTAAATGGGCAGTTTCAATAAACTCAATGAAAAAATCTAATATTGGATTTAAAGACATTATAGACTTATGTTTAAGTGGGCAAGACTCAGTATTAGTCCAAAAATCACCAGTTGATGAAGTTATGCTTGGTATGGTTATTGAACATTTACCAAATCCATTAAATGCACAAAAATATAGAATTCCTCAAATTTGGAAAGGGGACTTAAAATCAGAAATTGGAAATGATATGATTAATTGTAATCCAAATGGAAAAGCAGTAGGAGTAGTTTTTGGAGTAGTAAATGACCCACATGCTGGAGAAGTTGCTTTAACAAGATTATTCTCTGGAAGTGTATCAAAAAGTAAAGAATTATTTTTAGCTTCAAAACTAAAAACTGAAAGAGTACAACAAATAGGAATTTACATGGCAAAAGACAGAGTTATGTGTGAAGAGATTATTGCAGGGAATATTGTAGGAATTGTTGGATTAAAAGATATATATGTTGGAGAAACAATATCCGAAGGAGAAATAGAACCTTTTGAACAAATCAAACACTACTCAGAACCAGTTATTACAAAATCTATTGAAGCAAAGGATAGTAAAGATTTAGCAAGATTAATTCAAGTTCTACGATCTTTATCAAAAGAAGACCCAACTTTAAAAGTAACAATTAACCAAGAAACTGGAGAACATTTAATTTCTGGTATGGGAGAATTACATCTTGAGATTATTGAATATAAAATTAGAAATGAAAAAAAACTACCTATAATAACATCTCCTCCAATTGTTGTATATAGGGAATCTATAATCGCAGGTTATGGTCCTATAGAAGGAAAATCTCCAAATAAACATACAAAATTAACATTTAGTATAGAACCATTAGAAGAAAAGATTGTTGACGCATTGGAAAACGGACAAATAATGCAAGGAAAACCCAAAGGAAAAGCATCTATAGATAAAATGATTGAAGCAGGAATGGAAAGAGATGAAGCAAAAAAAGTTGTTAATGTATATGGAAAAAATATATTAATTGACGAATCTGTTAGTGTACAGTACTTAAACGAGATTATGGAATTAGTCATACAAGGATTTGAAGAAGCAATGAGCAAAGGTCCATTATCACATGAAAAAGTAGTAGGTGTTAAAGTAAAACTTTTAGATGGTTCAATTCACGAAGATCCAGTACACAGAGGACCAGCACAATTATTACCTACAGTAAGAAAACCTATATATGCTTGTATGCTTTCAGCAGGAGTAATATTACAAGAACCAAAACAAAAAATATTGGTTCAAGTACCTCACGACTATGCAAATGCAGTTATCACTTTAATACAAGGTAAAAGAGGACAATTAATGAATATGGAGCAGGAAGGGGAAATATCAGCAATATCTATGAAAGTTCCAGTAGCTGAATTATTTGGATTTTCAAATAATATCAGAGGAACAACACAAGGAAAAGCTATTTGGTATCAAGAATATGCAGGTTATGAACAAGTACCTAAAAATCTACAAGGACAAATAGTTACAGAAATTAGAAAAAGAAAAGGTGAAAAACCTGAAGCACCAACAGCAAAAGATTTCCTAGAATAATTCTAGGCTCTTTTTTTTATATTTTTAACATAATAAAAACGTTTAAAAAGACAGAAAAAAGTATATATATATGGAATTAAACACAAAACACACACATAAAATTATACTAAATAATAATCATTGGCATTACTCATCTTTAAAAGAAACCATCAGAATATTAGAAACTACATTAAAAAAATATAATAAAGGAAAAAAAACAGAGAGATTAAGAAAAATATTAAAAAATAGATTCTACTTGGTTGAAAGTATATTTTATTATGCCAGGTATATCTCATTTTCCTAAAAATTCAGATAATTTAAAACAAGCAATATTAATAATTTATAATAAAACAAATGAAAATGAAGATCAAATTGAGAAGAAAAAAATACAAATCCTTTTAGGTTTAAAAGAAAATGATACACGAGAAGAAAAATTTATGGCAGAAGTAATTATTTTTAATAATACAAATGGAACATTAACATTTACAAAATTAAAAGAAGAAGGGAGACTTAAGTTATATAGAAAAATACAACACAGATTTAGAAAAAACGATTCAAACAAAACGGTATGTGAACTGTGTTTAGAATATTTAAAACAAAATGGGTTTATTTAAAAATTATATTTTAAAATTAATTATCCCAAATATTAATTTGTAAATTTCCTCTAACTAAATTCCCAGAAGTTGTATTAATAATAATGATCCTATTATATGAGGCCACTGTTGTATTTACATTTGTATAATTATCTAGTCCTATATTATACCAAGGCGTTCCTTCTCCTCCATTAAATGCACCTTCTCTGTATATTTTAATATTTACATCATAGCCTGTTCTTAAAACTCGTTTAAGATTATTATAATTACCAGTATTAAAACCAGAATTTGAACTACCCACCAAATCTTCTAAATCTAATATCATCCATTGGTTTAATATAGATGTATTTTCTGCAAAACCTGCAATCATAATTTCTTCAGGATTTGAAGGTATTTTATTAACCCAGCTTTCTAAACCATCCCAAGTTGGATCTCCTCTTGAAACCAAAGTATCTGAAATTCTTATTGCTGTTCTATAAGCATCTGACTCATTTGTAGTCATAACTCCTTGAATAGTAAACCAATAAGTAACTATTAAACTCATTGTAATCATAAAAATAATAATAGAAGTAATTGCATCAAAAGAAAAATATTGTCCTTTTCTAGTTTTTACACCTATCATTTTAATTCACCTGAATATATATTCTCCCCTTTGTATTATTCACCAATATGTGATCTATTATCTCTACTGATTTTATCTTTAAATCTCCAGAAATATTTTTTGTATTTAATGGATATGAATATCCTGTTAACCTATCCGTAGTTTCAAATGACACTATTGCAAAACCTGAAACCTCACCAGTAGTTGTATTTCCTAAATATGTTACATACTCTTTTCCAGCTATTACCTTGGGCATATAAAATTTCCCCTGAAATCCATTACCAGCTACTAATGCAAAATTTATCATATCCGCATATTGGCCTCCTACTTCATAAGCCAATTCCGATTCTCTTTGTTCAGATTCAGTTAACACTGAATTTAAAAAGAATAATCCTATTAAACCTAAGAAAAATACAAACGCACTTGCATAGATATAAAATTCCAATGCTGCTTGTCCTTTTTTATTTGATTGCAATAAATTTGATAACATTCCCATCATATTCTATCTTCACCTTTTGAATTCCTTGATTTAAACCAGCACTACCTGTTATATTAGAAGTTATATCAATTGGTGCAATAGATATAGCCACAATATCTACTTCACCAGGTTCCAAGTCTAATATAAATACAATCTCACTTTCTTGATTTGGAAGACTTTCAAACCTTATTTCTTTTAATTTCTGAGGCATTGCAACAGAAATAATTTGTGATGCATCTTTACCTTGTATATATACTGAATTAGCAGTATCTGCTAATTGCTTAACTGAACTTCTTGCTTGTAATATAACTGCTTCTTCTTTATTTAAAGAAGTTAATAAAAATAATAAAGGTATGGAAAATAAAATAATAAACCCAAGAATAGTTATTGTTTCTATTGCAGATTGTCCTTTTTTCATATTATTCACACCTTGCTCCATTATCTTCTATACAAGTAATTCTCTCTAATCCATATTGTTGCATTATCTCATTAGTTATTGTAAAATGTCCTGTACCTACAGTTACTACAGGATCATCTGAATCCATATATGTTGACGTCATGTCAAAGGAATTACAGCCAGGCATTCCTTTAATCATATGCTCTCCTGATCTATCACGTGCAAAATTTCTATCTAATTGACATAAATTATCTTTATCTGGATTGTGATATCCTCCTGCATATGGACCTACTAAAAATGTTTCTAAACCAAAATTATCACTATCTAATTCCCATGGTTCTTCTATCATTCTTTGGAAAAATGAAGGTCCATATATATCACTTTCATTTGTTTCAATATAAGCACCACACATAATCATTTCTCTTAAATCATTTAAATCCCATAATTCATGAAAACCATAAAATGCATCTGAAGCTGAAACATCATGATCATTTTCATTATTTATTAATACAAATCTTTTATCTGATAACTCCCCATAAAGTTCATCTGTTCCATTATAATTACCTGGTTTTTCAACACTACTTAAAGAAGGTGATGAAACACCAATATTATACATCAAATAAGGTTTTGAAATACTATTTGTTACTACTCCTGTGCCTAAATCTGAAGGAAGAGATACACTTCCTTGATTACAAATTAAATCATATTGTGCAGAATATTTTGTTCTAAAAATATCAAACACATTTTCATCATCAGAAGGATCAGTTATATCACAAACATAATGAGTTAAAACTAATGAGGAAGTACTCAATTCATTATTCCAACTACAATCAGTTAAACCTTCATAACAATCAAACGGACATAAGGTTGCATCACAATTCTGATATGTACAAGTTACTTCACATCTTAAATTTATATTAACCTCTGTCTGTCCTAGTTTTCCTTCACACATAGTAAGTGTAAATGATCCAGAATTTGTAGCACTAGCATTAACTTCCATACAATCATTTCTAACATTTTTAACTATAAATGCACCATAAGAATCAAGTATTAATCCTTTTTGAACTTCACTTAATACATCCCAATCAATTGCATTTGATTCAACAATATATTTGGGCGATTTATGATTAGTATATATCTCAGATATTACTCCAGGTGTTGGCTCATTTACTATTGTTTTAAAGGGAATAACTGGACCATAAAAAAATCCTTTTCCTTTATTTGCACCATCACTTATAATCTCAATATTAATATCCTCAACATTAGGATGATCTAATTCAGAACTTTTATATTTGAATATTTGTCTTCTTGCATCTTCATTTCCAGATTCCTCCTTAATTAAAATTGATACTGCAGCATCATTAAATCCTTCAATTGAATAAGTTCTATTTATAGTAATATTTTGTATCCTACTAAATCTTCCGTCATTACTTTCAACATTTGTTGTTGCTTCAAAATAAATATTAACATTCCAAGGATCAACTTGTTTAAAAGTAAAATTTCTCATATCTGAAATTTCACAAACATATCCTAATTGAGCACAAATCTGATTTATTTTAGTTCCCCACTCTACAAAAGTATATTTTTCCTTCTCACCAATTTCATAATTATAATCTCCACCAACCATGATTGAAAAATATGACATTGGAACTTTACCTTCTGTCATTAAAGAATAAATTGACATATTAACATATTTTGTACCTTTATTTCCATTTGTATCCATTGCTGTTCCATACTGTTTTAAGGGTCTTGTTTTTTTTATTATATGCTCATTTAATGAATATAATGCATAAAACGATGACATTTCAGCAAAATCTCCAATTTCTTCTTCACTAACCATATCAAAAATTTGCCCCATTGCAATAAATTTGAATTTTTCTTCTGCTCTTTGTTCTCTTTCATTTATTGTTTGAACATAATACGAAACAGCTAACACTAATACAAATAATACAAGTACAACCACTGCTGTAAATATAAATCCTTTTTTCATTTAAACACCTAAATACAAACTATTAATCTTAATAATTGAACTTCTAAATCTCCAGGTTCAAAATAAGAACCAGGTTCTCCACATGGAGTATGTTCACCATCACATTGTATATATCCAAATTGCATTGTTGTTGTATCTGGATTAACAGAATATGCTGTTAAAATAATTGGGGCTGATGCTTTTGCTTTTCTATAATCTTCACAAGTATATCCCCCATACTCACTTTCAACATTACATTCTGATCCCATATCTTCCCAGGTATTAGAAGTTGTATCATAATATTGTAATACAAATCCGTATTGGTTTGGAATATTTTCTCTTATATTCCTACAAACTCCTCCTGCATCTGGAGGAATTCCATCATCTACAAATGCTTCTGCTATTAAATCCATATATGTCTCCGCCGTAATGGAGTCTTCTGCATATCTTAACATTGCTGCAGTATCTTTTGCTAATATATACGTTTGCTGAAATTCTTGATAATATCCTTTGGGAACTGAAACAAAAATAAACAAACCATACAATAAGGTGACTGCAAGAATAAAAGCTATGAATGAATCAAAGGTAAATGCAAACGCCTTCATAAGAAATAATTTATGGGTGTAAGTTTAAATATCTTTCCAAGGAGTGAAAATCATATACTGCCATAAAGAACGAAAGCTTTAAAATAGATAAGCACATAAATTATAACATATCTATGGAGGGGTGAGGTATTTGAAAAAAATAATCTTTGTATTTATGCTAGTATGTATCGCATTCTTAACTGCGCAAGATACATATGAACAAATTTGTGAAAATGAATATGGTTTAGAAATAACCCGTATTATGAATATACATTCTGAAAACAAAATAGATCAATTTAGGAATGTACAAACAAAATTATATGACACAAATATAAGTTTAATTATAAAAAATAACGGCATACCAAAAGCAGGCATAGAAATAAAAGATAAAATAGATTATTTACCAACTAATATTAAACTCCAATTTTATCCAAATACAGAAGAAAAAGAAGGAAGAGTTAAATGGACATTTAAAAATGTTAGGGCAAATGAACAATTAGAAATGACTATTAATTTTAAAGACACACTTGATTTTTGGGAATTTGATAAAATCCCTTGCCCATATATTGAACTCCACTTAAAAGAAGCCCAATTGATTACCCCAACTATTGGCAGAGTTGGAGATGAAATGCTATTAACAGCAATAACAAAAGATAATGAAGCACTTCCAGAAATTAAAATATCTGTAATCTCACCTTCAAAAAAAGAGACCATTATCCAAACAGATAATAGGGGAGTAGCAAGATTTACACCTCAAGAAAACGGAGAATATAACTTTGATATTTTAGATTTTAAAACCAATGAAAATTATTTAGTTGAAGTAGAACAGATGATAAATCAAGATTTAACTACTGCGAATATATTTGATAATACAATAAATATAAGCGACTTTATCCCCTTGGTTGTTGGTTTAATAATGGTTGCAGTTTTAATATTTGGAATGGTTCTTTATTTTGCACCAAAAAATGAAAATGGTCCAAAACCAGAAGATTGGGCAAATGCTTTTGGAAATATTGAAGATAGTGAACCAGAATGGATGAAAGAAGTTGATTCTTTTAGTGAAAGCACAATTGAAAAAGAATCCTCACCATTAAAGGAAGCAGTTAAAACTACAACTATAAAAACAAAACCAATTAAAAAAACGAAAGTAGAGGATATAAAAACAAAAACAAAAAAAATAATTGAAAATAGAAAAAAGATAAACGCAAACATAAAAAATACAATAAAAAATAAAAAAACAAATGCAAAAACTACTTCTAAATCTAAGAAAAAACCAATAAAAAAGAAAAAATAACCTTATTCTTTTTTTTTATTATCCCACTTTAACTGGAGTTATATCTTTAAATAAATTAGTTAAATCTTCTTTTTTTGGAAAAACAGATACAAACCCTTCTGGTATATCTTCAGGATTTGGAAATCCAAAAACTTCATTCATCACATCTATAAAAATATTAAAAAATTCCATTTGAGTATCCCATGTTGAATTAGATAATTTAAAAAAAACGTCTTCAAATTTATATATGAGCCTTTCATCTGTTATTCCTGCTGATTTACAAAAATCAGAACCATTATAAAAAAACATCCCATTTATCATCTTTTTATAAAATCTTGGAATGCCAAATAATAATTTAGATCCCCCAAGCAAATAAATATCTGTTCCTACTATTTCCCCTTTAAAATTTTCGTTTTCATCATATTTAAATTTCATAATATCAAAATTTTCACCATAATATTTAATTATCCATGGAGAAACTAAAAAAGAAAAATATTCACTTAAATATTTTGTAGATATTTCTATATCTAAAGCACCAGATTCAAATTCTTTCAACATTGTTGGAAAATACCTTATTCCTAAATTACTTAATCCTGTTTTATTTATAGTCTCAATTTTAATAGGCAAACTATGTTTTGATTGCGCATAAGCAGTTGAAATTTCAGTTAATGCAGTTGAAGACGTATTTCCTTCTATTTTATGTAGTGCATGCGTATATTCATGGATTCCAGTGTTAAATCCTTCTATAAAACATTCTTCTAAAGATAAATTTTTAGTTACCATATATGCCCTAAAAGTTGGAATTCTAATTTCGTGTTCTTCTGAATCATAATGATATTGACTCCTAAACATTCTTTCCTCTCCTTCTTGAAATCCAGACTCACTTATATTTAACTTAGGCATGTTTTTTATCATAGCCTTACCATACTTATCTGAAATAAATTCTCCCCCAAGCCATATCCCCAATATATGAAAATTTACTTCTTTACTCCAATTAGAGATTGGAAAAAATTCAAAAAATCTTTCTTCAAGGAATTTTTCGTTTTTTTCAAGCCATAAAAAAAATTCAGATATTCTTCTATTTTTAATATTATCCCCATAATACCCAATAAAATCAAGCTCTTTTTGTATTATATTTATTAAACCTCCTGAATCTACGACTGTTAAACCAAATGGCCGAGTTTCAGAATTCAAACGAAAAAAACTTCTATCCATACAAAAAATATAAATAATACAAATTAAAAGAGTATCTTTAAGTATATATAAAATATTAAAAAAAAGCGCCCCGGCCGGGATTGTCACATCATTCTTTCTTTGTTCAGCTTCTTTGAAAGCTGAAGACACCAAAAGAAAGTGCTTTGAATTCTCGAGCCGAAAAAGTTCTCTTTTCCCCTGGGGGCTTTTCTCTTTCAAGAGAAAAGGGCCACCCGAGTCGCAGGAGTGACAGTCCTGAATGCTAACCATTGTGTCCTTAAATGTATATTATATTACATAAAAGGCCTACACCACCGAAGCGTTTGTGTAATTATTGTTAATCCAACTCTTTAAAAAGCTTACTAAAACTAAATGAGAACTTCTCCATACACTTTTCCATTCTCTTCAAAAGTAATAAATGAAAATTCTTTGTTATTTATTAAATCTTTTTTAAGTTCAAATATAGTATCTAATGTAATATCTTTGGATACATCTGAAATCCCAAAAAGGTTTGGGATTTGATCTTCTTTTAAAAATAATAAAATATCTCCAATCAATACTACTATTTCATTCCCTTGTAATTTAATGTCTTTTATTTCTCCTTTTAATAAATCTGGGTCTTGTGCTTTTTCTATAATCACTATTCTAGCTTGACTATTAAGATGAATTTCTCCATTCTTAAACCAAGCAGATTCAATTCGTATTAAATCCCCTTCAATTAATCCGTTATAATCTTCAATATTTTCCCAAATAATAACCCTTACTTGTTCTTTTCCTTGCATTAATTTAAAAGAAGCCATTATTTTTATTTCACCATTTTTTTTATAACTATATTCTGGAAATATCTCAACAATCCTGCCTTTTACAGAACAAACCCCTTCTTTTAATTCAGATATTGGTAAAGGCTCTTTTTTTTCTTTAATATTTATTTTAGTTCTATATGCATAATTTAATTCTCCATTATTTTCATACGCATCCAATACTTCTATTTTATCTCCTAAACTAAGTTCTTTTTCTAAAATTTGGATATCTTCATTCCAAAAAACAATTGGAATCGTTCCACTTTCATCTTTTAACATAATTCTTTGACATTTAAATGGATTATCTCCTTTTCTAATATATATTGGAAAAAACATTATAACTTCTGCATCTATATTGACACTGCGCATTCCTTTTTTAATATTTGATACTTTTACTTTTTCAATTTTGTTATATCCATTCATTTTTGCCATTAGTTTAAAAGCAGTATTTTTATCTATGAGTCCATTATAATCACTAATAATCTTAATTATTTCGTCATCAATTTTTTGTGTATTGTATTTAGTTCTAAGAAAAGCCAAAAATTCTTCAGATTCCATAAATATACTTTACTTACAAATGTTTATATTAGTTATTCACTAACTATAATCTATGGAGAATAAACGCACAATGACTAGTTTTGAATATTCATATTTACTAAATGAGTTACAATCATTAGTTGGAAAAAAAATAAATAAGATATATGAACTAGATAATAATTTATTTAGATTTAAAATTGGAAAAGAAGATTTAGTTGTAGAACTAGGAAAAAGAATACACCTAACTCTATTTATAGATAATGCTCCAGAAAAACCCTCAAATTTCACTATGTTTTTAAGAAAAAGGCTCAAAGGAGCAGTAATAAAAAAAATATATCAACATAATACAGATAGAGTTATCATACTTGAATGTGAGAATGAAGAAAAATATAAACTGATATTTGAAATGTTTGCAAAGGGAAATTTTATTGTATTAGATAATGATAATAAAATAATCTCCCCATATCACAGAGAAGATTGGAAAGATAGAATATTGAGAAGAAATGAAAAGTATATTTTTCCAAAAAATAAAACATTCTCATTTAAATCAAGTATAGAAGAAATTGAAGAACTATTAGATGATAAATTTATTATTGTATGTTTATCTAAACTGCCACTAGGCACTATTTATATTAAACAAATTTTAGATAACTGTGAAATTGATGAAAAAAAACAAGGCAATACATTAACAAAAGAAAATAAAATAAAAATAGTTAAAGAAATAGAAAAAACAGTCGAAAAAGCAGCGCCATATGCACATATAAATGGCGATAATATTGAAGAAGTATCATTAATTAAACTTAAACAATATAAATTATTTCCATCATTAAATGAAATACTTGATAAATATTATTATACACCAAAAGAGGAAGAGGAAGAAGAATCAAAAGAATTAAAGAAATTAAAAAACAGACTAAATCTACAGATTGAACATCTTAAAGGATTAGAAGAACAAGAAACTGAATTCAAAAAAATGGGAGAAAAAATTTATGAAAAATATTCTGAATTAGAAAAACTAAAAACTTGGATCAATAAAAAGATAGCTGAAAAAGATTGGGATACAATAGATACAGAACTTAAAAAAATAAATGCTAAAATAAATAAAAAAACAAAAGAAGTAGAAATTGAGATAAAAAATTAAATTAAATAATCTTTCAAAACTTCTCTTGCTTTCTTCATTTTATCAACTTCAAAAGAAACAATAGCTTTGGACTCTGTTTTTTCAATAACATCCATACGGATAATTAAAATCCTATTATCTGCTAATATTTTTGAAACTTTTGCTAATTCTCCAGGTTCATTATTTAATGTTAAAATTAATCCCTCATAAGTTATTGGAGAATATCCATTTGTTTTTAATATTTCTAATGCTTTTTCATCATTTGATACTTGTAAATTAACAATAGTATTATCTCCGACAGTAGTAACATTTATATCTTCTATATTAACATGTGCAGCCCCAAGAATAAATGAAAGATCTGCAATTAACCCCACTCTAGATTTAACAGTCAATAAAAGTCCTTTTTTCATGAAACTACCTCCATTATTTGATAATAAATATAAGAGTTAACATATTTAAGTGTTTCTAACATAAAAAAAGATATGAAATATATTTATATATTAATCAGTATGTGTCTATTGCTTTTACCCATATTCGCTAATAGTATTTATATACAAGCAACACAACCAAATGGAAGCAATACTATTGAATACACTATTAACATATTTGATGAATATAATAATTCGGAAACAACAGAAGTAATGATTTATTATAAGCATAATAATAAGATAATAAATTCCGAAAAAGAAATAATATATGGAAAAACTATTAAAAAATTTAAAATATCTGAAATTGGAAATTATAGCATATATGTTGCAGATCAAAAAACAAAAGGAGTTTTTTCATCAAATATTGAAATAACTAATTTACCTTTACCTAAAGAACTTGAAGAAAAAACAAAGAATATAGAAATTTTTGATAAAACTCAATTATTAATTATAATAGGAATAATTACTGTAATAATATTTATATTCTTATATAAATTCTATACAGCTCCAAAAAAGAAAAAATATTAAACCCGTATTAAAAACGTATCTCTATACTGTTTCATTCCTTTTTTTAATCCTGTTTTTTTAACCCCAGATAAAGTTCTGCTTCTAACAAATTTATGGCCTAAATCCGACATTATTTCAATTGCTTTCTTTTTATTTCCCACATAAATATCTGTGCCTTCTTTTAATTCAACTGTTTTAGTTATGAAACTATCTTTCTCAATTATCTTTTTTAATTTATCAACTGCTCTTTTTATCTTGTTCTTATTCTCACCCCTAACTTGTATAATTCCTTCATAATACCCGCCCCTCATTCTTGAACAATCCCTACACAAGTCATTATGTATCTTTAATTCAATAATTTTTTCTATTTGAATCGTGTTTCCTTCAATTAACACTATATATTTAAGTTCTGCTTTTTGATTTTCCTTATCTATTTTTAGTAACATATTATCAAAATTTCCTATTGTTTGTCGTTTTATTTCATTTTCTATTAATTCTAAAGAAAAAGGACTCCATTTATTATTTAACCTACATAGTCCACAATCTTTGCAAATATAAAGATCTATTTTTTTTGGAGGTTCAATTTTTATTTTAACACAATCAGTACAAAAAGCGCCTATAAATTCCTTTTCTTTGCTTGAACTTCCACATTTTGGACATATTTTTTCCATACAATTATTCATATAGCAAACCTTTATATTCTCTCTCTTAAAAATTATTTAGGAGCGTGTATTAATGGAGGATAAAAATTCACAAAAAGCAATAAATTTAACTAAATACTTAATTTCATTACCTAGTACTAAAGCTACAGTATTTTCTATAATATGCCTAAGTTTACTTTTTGGCGCATTATTTGAATTACTATCTGGAAAATTTGATAAAAACGCACTTTCGGCAATAGGAAATGGTTTATTCTTATTAGCTATTCCTACATTAATATCTACATTAATTATATATGCAATAAAAAGGAAATTAATGTTTAAACGCATTTTATTCTTATGTTTATTTAGTATGGTTATATACGCATTATCGTATGCAGTTTCTTTATTATTTTCAGAACCAATAAATTTAATTCTGATATTAATCGGATTTGGAATTGTATTTGCTTGTTGGTATTTAATTTCCAATACTGTTTTCGGCTTAAATAAACTAGCAATAGTATTTGCTTTAATCCAATTATCCTTAAATAGTTTATTTCTTCTTGTTGGGGGATATATTTATGTTGGAAATAATCCAATGGAAGTGTTAATTAAAATATATTTTGCATCTGCAATCTTTTTTTGTGGTATATACATATTCCTATTACTTATAAATGCACCTATGAAACGAGTTTTTGGAATTAAAAGTACTGAAGCATTTAATTTATTTTTATCCCAATGGATGCATAAATCAAAAGAATTGGAAGAAACATTTGAAAATGTTGGTCAAACAGTTGAAACACAGGTAGGAATATTAAGATTTAAAGGAATACAACAAGATGTTCTCTTTATTGTGCCTTATATACATTTTGGGCCTTTTGGTAATTTAGGAGGCAGTGAATTTTCATTCCTAATAGCAAATGAATTTAAAGACAAAACTTGTTTTGTATTTCATGGAACTGCAACCCATGACTTTAATCCCGTTTCTTCAGATGAATTATCAAAAGTAGTAAATGCAATAAATACGGGAATAAAACAACTCAAATTAGAACCAATAAAAGCAAAACTTAAACAAGCCACTTACAAAACCTGCACTGCCCACTGTATTGAATTTGAAGATAATTCATTTATTGGTTTAACAAGATCACCACATACTACTGAGGATATCGAATATAGTATAGGTACTTCTTTAATAAATAAAGCAGAACAGTTTACTAAAAAATCTATAATATTTGACGAGCATAACTCTGAAACCGGAAAAGTTGAATATGTTATTTCTGGAAGTCCCTATTATACAGAATTTATTAAATCTATTGAATCCTGTTTATCAAAAAAAGAAAAAAGTGACATATTAAAATTAGGAGTTTCACAAAAAGAAACAGACATACCTAACATAGGAAAAGCAGGAATAAAGGTTGCAATGTTAAAAACAAAAAAAACTATGATTTGGATCTTAATAGATAGTAATGGGATAAAACCAGATACAAAAACAAATATAATTAAAGAAGTAAAAAGTATGTTAAAAGATAAAAATTCAATTATAGAAATAATGACAACTGATACACATGAAATAAATAATATTAAAGGAGTATTAAATCCCATAACAAATAATGAAATAAAGGATATATTACCCATAATAAAACAAATGGTACTTGAAGCAGAAAAAAATTTAGAAGAAGTTAAAGGAGACATGATAAAAGTTCCCTTTAAAATAAATATTTTTGGTACTATGCATACTTCTGAATTAATATCTACAATTAATGCAATTGTTGCAATAGCAAAGATAGCACTTCCCTTCATTTTAATAATGACTATATTGATCATATTATGGGGGTTGACATTAATATGAAAATAGCATTTTTTACTGATACTTACTTCCCAAATGTTGACGGAGTCGTATTTGCAATGGAATCTTATAGAAAGGAATTTGAGAAGAAAGGACATGAAGTGTATATTTTCTGTCCTGGAACAAAAGAAGATAAAAAAAGAAATACTAATCCAAGAGTATTCTATTATATGGCAAGCGAGTTTAAACCATACCCAGATTATAAATTAGCTATTTTTCCATTCTCATCTATAACAAAAGTAAGAAAATTAAAAATAGACATAATACACTGCCACGCATTAGCTACAATGGGATTAGCAGGATATTTGGCTTCAAAAACATTGAAGATACCTTGTGTTGCCACATATCATACTCAGGTTTCAGAAGCAACACATTACATAAGCAAAGGAAAAACATTTAATAAACTAACAAAATCTGCGGTTTGGAAATATTGTAAATGGTATTATAATCTATTTGATGCTGTAACTACTCCCAGTGAATATATGGGTAAAATACTAAAAAAATATAATGTCAACTCACAAGTATTTCCTAATGGAATTAATACAAAAAGATTTCAATATTTAGAATCAAGTAAAACAAAAAGGAAATTAGGATTGGAGAAATACAAAATTGCATTTCATGTTGGAAGACTAGTTAAAGAGAAAAATATAGACTTAATAATTGATTCTGCCAAATCTGTTGAAAAAGAAATACCAAATATAAAATTTGTTTTTGCTGGAGACGGACCTGCAAGAAATTATTATGAAAAACGGATTAAGGAAAAAAAGGTTGAACATTTATTTTTATTCTTAGGAATGATTGATCAAAAAGAACTTCCTAAATTATATTCAATGGCAGATGTATATATCTTTCCTTCTAGATTTGATACACAAGGATTAGTTGCAATTGAAGCTATGTCTTGTGGTTTACCTATTATAGGTATTAAAAATTCTGCAGTTGAAAACACAATAGATGAAGGCAAAAATGGATATATATTTAATAACAATATTCCTTCTTTCATTTTTGCTATTAAAAAAGCACTTAAATTTAAAACTCCATTGCAATATTCAATGAACACAGCAAAAAAATATTCAAAAGAAAAAATGGCTGAAAAAATGCTGAATTTATATAAAAGTTTAATAAAAAAATAATTATTTTATTTTTGCAGTTTCTATAAACCTCTTTAATTCTTCTGTAGTATATAAAAATATATTACCATTATTTAATTCTAATTTAAACGCAATTATAGATCTGTTAGAAGAAGAAAGTGTCTCCTTAAATTCTTCTATCTGACTAATAGAATCAAATAATACAATTGTTTGTCCTAAATTAACCGTCTTTAATGCATTAAACGCAGAATTGATATTTGTAAATATATGTAAAAATATTTTTTCTCCACTTACTTCTATACATACATCGCATTCTTTTGCTTTTCCCAAAGAAGTAAATTTAACTACATTATCTAAAAATAAATCTCTTAATTTTCTAAACATAACAAGATAACTAACATTTTTCTTAGATTTTTCTTCCCAAGAAGATAAAATATAATAATAATCTTTTTCTTTTACGAGGTCTCGGGCAATTAATTTATCTAATAATAATTCAAGATTGTACTCTCCAACAACTATTCTTCTTCCTCCTTTAGTAATTTTAGAAAATCCTGTTTTTAATTCTTCTAATGTTAAAGGCATATATTTCCATGAATATTCTTTATTCATATTTTCAAATACATCTAAAACCTCTCTTTCTTTCATTGGAACCTTTATACTCGAAACTGGTGGAAAATCAGGTATGTCTAATGAATACATTTGTTTTTCTGGTCTTTTTATATATAAAGCAATTACAACAGAAATAATAGTTATAAATAACAATGCTAAATTAATTGGATTATTAATTATTGGATCAAAAATATTTGATCCTTGGTTTGTTATTTCAATATCTCTAACCAATCCATTTCCAAAATCAAATGAAAATACATGCGCCCCAGATGAAAGTCCTTGGTATCCCATTATTTCAACAGGTTCTCCAAGTTTAAATGTTTTAATCTCTTTTCCATCTACTCTTACTATTAATTGAGAATACACAACCTGGTTTCCCTCTGAATCCTGTATCTTAAATTTAAAATTACCTCTATTAAAATCGGCTCTGCCAATTTCACCAATAGAAATATCTTTAACATCTAATAAATATTTTGAATACTGATTTCCTCCTTCTTGTATTACTACTAGATAATTACCAGGTTCAAAATCAGGCGTAAAAGATTTGGATATAATTGTATTACTAAACGTGGAACCTAAAGTTTCAGTTTTAATTAAAGTGTTGCTTGAATATATAAAAATATTTGGATTAATATTTTTTTGATCTATTTCTTTAAAGGCAATTGAGAAAAATATATTTTTCCTTGTTACTTTATACGGATGTATTGGCCAAGAATCCAAAGTTATTACTCCCAAAGTTTTTTTTTCTAATTTTGATACTTCTACTTGTTTTTTAAACCCTCCATACTCTCCCTGACCTGTAAATGTTATTTTAGCATATTTTGCTTGTGGAGTTACTGGGTTTGAAAACATAGAAATTGTATTTCGTTTAGTTTCTAAACTCATTTCTTTAGAAGCAATTGGCTTATGCCAAGAACTTAATGTAATTATTTTGGTAATATCCTTTGCAGCTGTTTTTCCATCCTTCCAACCATCATCAATATATTGGGGGATAAAAATCATATATCCGTCGTCAATTTTAAATGAAGAAATACAACCAAAAATCATTGTTGGGTCTGTTCTTAAATATGATACTTTATATCTAGGGCTTTGAAGATTTAATCCAGAGGAAATTAGTTTGTCGTCCGATCTTAAATCCTCATTAAAAGTAAATGTAAAATCTAATGTGTTTTTATCTAATGCAAGAATATCTCCATTATAATCCAGTGCTTGATCAAATGGATATCCAATATAAATTACAATATTCTTATTTTTAATTAAATCTAAAAGATTCTTTTCACTTAAAATAAAATCCCTTGGCAAATGCCCAGTTGGGATTAAAATTATTGAAGACTCAGGAAGAGAATATAATTCCTCTTTTGTCTTTTCATTAAATGTATATCCTTCTTTTATTAATTGAGTCCTTAATTCTTCTTTAAATATTAAAAATTCTGATGATTTTGGTTCATATTTATCAGATTTCAAAAAATATACTGTTTTTGAATCTACATCTCCATATACATCTATCTTAGCATTTAAGGAGTTAGCATTCATAATATTATAATCTATTAAAAAATAGGCAACTAATTCTCCGTTTTTTCCATAATTTACTATGTCTGTATCTTTTTCAAATATCGTGAACTGCATATTCGGTATTACTGGCTCTTTATCTTCAGAAACTTGAATTGAAGATAAAGAGGATAATAACAGATATCCTCCTAAAACAAGCAATAATACCAATATTCCCAAAATAATAAACTTCTTTTGTATTTGTATATTTCTAGGTTTAATCTTTTTTGTTAAATCTGATAATTCCTTTGATTGGGGAGTATATTTCTTTTTTACTTTTAAATTCTTTTTGTTTTTTACTTTTTTTCTTATGTTAAATATATATAAATTCTTCTTAATACTAAGGGCACTCTCTTTATCTTTTTCTTTTTTTTCTTTACTTGGCATTTTAATCCCTTGATTCTAAAAATCCTTTCATTACTAATTTGTTTAACATTTCTTCAATCCTACTTTCAGGAACTTCATAAACTCTTGAAAATTCAGTTATATCTATCTCTCCTGAATGTTCTGATATCCATTCTTGTAATCTCACTGCTAAAACTTCATCTGAAACAGATTCATATTTTTCTAATTTTAATTTATATTCTTCAAGTCTTGTTTTAAGTCCATAATTTTCTCTTGATAACAATTCATTGGATTCCCTTAGTGTTGCGGTTTGTTTTTTTAAAGTTTGAACCTCATTTTTAAGAGAATCATGTTCTGCATACATACGTTCATAATCTAATGTAACATATTCAGACATATCTTTAATGGCGTTCTGTAATAATTGGTATATCTCTTTTTCATCAACTACATATGTATCTCCCACTAATGTTAGAACATTTAAAAAATAGCTCAAAATATCTAATCTCCTCTTTTTTGGACTCATGCCCGCAACACAACTATATAATACTTTTATTTTATCTCTATCAAAATAAGTTACTGAAAATAAATAAGGTTTTTTTCTAATATCTCTACTCTCCACATTAATGACAATTAATCCTTCATTCCTTTCTGCAATCTCTAAAAAAGTTAATTTTGAAAGTTCATCAAAAAGATCTTTTTTATCTCCTTTTATTCTTGCACGAATTTCAAAACCATCAACAATAGATTCTTTAAGTTCTCTTTCTTCTTTACCTATCACTTTCTTCTTATTTCCAAGTATCATATTTCATTCACCTTCTTTTTGTTGATTTTTTTGATTTTTTCTTAGGCAAAATTGTTTTTTTAATTGGGATTGTCTCTAGTTTTGGGATATACCTTACCATCCCAACCAATATCAACAAAACACCTATTAAAATAATTGCAGTTATAATCGATCTTAGAATTTCATAAATATTGTACATTAAAACTGAAGGTATAATTATAAATAATGCTAATATCCCTCCTAATATTGACCAAAGTAAAATTGTTTTTTCAAAGTTTTGGCGTCTTTTTTTGTATTCTTCCATGCAAGAATCACAAACAACTAGTTTATTCCCTTTTGCTATACCAAATATTTTTTTGATCTTTCTGATATTATTTATAATAAATCCTTCTTTTAATTTTGTACCTGACTTATTTTTTTCACAAATTAAACAAACTTCTACCAAATCCTCACCTCTATTCCTCTAATATTACTTGAATAACATCTCTTTCTCCAACTCCCAGCTTTTTGAAATCTGCTTTAGAAAAAACATTAATTATTGTGCTATCATTCAACCCTAAGTCTTTTAAGAATGAAGTTATATTTCTTCTTGCTAATCCATATCTCTCTAATAAAATAACAAAAGAGATTATATCAATATGTCTATTTTTTTGCTCAAATAATTTACTAATTTCTTCAACTTGCAATTCACTAAGGCCATAAGCCCTCATTTTCTTTCTTAATTCTTCTTTTTCAAATGAAACAGTTTTAGCCATAATACCTTCCCTCACTTGTGCATCTGAAAGCACATTTATTAAATTTAAGAAATATTCTGAAATAGGATCCTCCCCCAAAACTTTATCTACCAAAAATGTTTCAGAAAATTTAACTGCTTTATAGGGTATTAAATTAACCGCACACTCTCCTACTCCAAAACCCCCTATCTCTTTTCTTATATACTCACTAAAATTTAAAGTATTTTGAAGGAAATCTAAATACCTTTCAAACTTTACTCTAAACATAAATGTTGAACCAACATTTGAGAATATAGATTCACTTATATCTACAGGATGCTGTGATGCAACTACTAATCCAAAATTATATTTCCTACCTTCTCTAACAATCATAACAGCATCACTACTTTCATCTTTTGCAATTTTCCAAGCTTCATCAAGAACTACTAATAATCTAATTCCTTTAGTTGAACTCCATCCAGTAGATCTCATCTTTTCTTTAATAAATTGTAATATAGATAATGCTGCTAATGCTCTAAATACTTCATCTGGTAATCCAGATAAATCTAATCCTACCAATCCAGAAGAAGTTAATTTATCTAAATCAATAGTACTTTGAGTTGCAAAATAATCATCTCCTGTTCTAGTGAATTTTTTAATTCTATAAATTGCATTTTCTAATTCTGCAGGAAATTCATATGTGCCACTCTTTAATTGTTTTTCTAAAATTCTTTGAACATCTTTTAATGTAGGTGGGATTAATGGTTTTCCCAGATTATCTCTTTGTATTTTATTATCCATTTTAAAATTTGCTTCTTTATATGCTTTTTCAATGGACATTTCTGTTAATCTCTTCTGTTCCGGATATGATTCAATATCTGTTAGTATTCCTAATGTTCTAATTATTTGTTCTATTCTATCATTTGGCCTCATTCCTCCTAAATCCATTAGGTTTATTGAAGCCCCTTTTCCTAAAGCAATTACTTGTCCTCCAGTTTGTCTTACCCAATCTTTATATTCTCCTGCCCAATCAATTATTAATGCATTTGTATCCCAAACAAATGAAGCTCTTGTTAAAAAAGTTTTAATAAAATAAGATTTTCCTGAACCTGTAATTCCTACAACTGCCATATGTGGATTGGTTAATTTTTCAAACGACCAACTAAATGGGATGTGAAAAATTTTTGTTTTTCCAACAAATATTGAATTTGCAGGATCATTCATTAAAAATTCTGGGGGTGGCTCTGGAGGCCTAACAAAAATATTTCTTTTACCTAATGTAACATTTGAAACATCTGTTAATCTTAATCTTCCCATTTATTAAACACCTAAATTTGTTCTTTTAATTCTTGTGAATTTGAAGGAAGCATATATTCCCATTCCACACATCTCAACATTTCATCTCCAGTTAATTCTTCGACTTCACAATTTAATGAATTTGAAATTGTTGCTTTTAATTCATTAGCCTGAGATGAAACAGTTGCCTTTGCTGATTCTTTACTTACTCCAGATGCAGTTGTCATCACATAAGCAACAGTTGCCATTGGTTTAAATCCTCTTGCCAATTTCTCTATTTCAGATGTCCACATAACTACTTCTCTTTCATATCTATCTAACTTTAATATATCTGGTTCTGGTTTATCTCTTTCTCTTGAAAGTTTTAATTGTGATTCTGCTTTTTTTGTTTCTATCTTCATCCTATAATCTCCCGTATCTTTAACATAAACCATCATACAAAATTTTGTTACAAATTTAACAGATGAAATTGCTCTTTCAAAATAATTCGAATAAACTACATTTTCTTCTAAGGATTTTTCAGCTGCTGATTCGTATATTCTAACTCCTAAAAATTTAGTTGCATAATATTCAGCCCCTACTTTTTTGATTATTACATCTTGAGAAGGCGGAACTTCATAACCTGAATCTGTCATTAAAACTATATTTGTAAATTTAGTTATTACTGGAATAATAAAATACCCATATTTGTAAATTAATAAAGCTGCTAATGCTCCTCCTCCTGCTACTGCTGCACCTAAAAGATTGATTATCCCTCCAGAAGTAACGGAACCTAACGCTCCTAACAATGCAATAGCCATACATGCATAAGCAAAATGGCTTGGCCTCATTATAAATGGCATAACATACACCTCTCATTATCAAATTTACTAAAATTTCTACCCTATTTTAATACGAGAGAGAGGTTTTTAAATATATTGGAATTTTTAAAAGTTAGTTTGCAAAAACTTATTATATTCATTCATTAAAAAATCACGTTCCCTTAACTTATTCTCTTGCTCCAATATTCGTATTATATCAAAAAAAAGATTAATTAATACTGCTATACTATATTGTTCATTTACTCTTCTTTCTAATATTGTAAGAATTATGTCTCCTGCTCCTACATAATTTTCTCTATTCATTTCTTCTTCTAACCAATACTCTAGAGTTTTTGAAGGAAATTCATCGATTATTGAAGTGTCCTTTTCTATTTCTTGTCCTTTTTTAATGCTTGTGTCTATTATGTTTTTGCTTTCAACTAAAACTTTATTCTGGATAGGAATAGGCGCCCTTGTATCTGTACATGTGAAAGTAAAAGTGCTAGCCAGTGCTAAAGTAAATAAAATTTTTTTCATAAAAAACCACTAATTATTAAATAAACGAAAGGTATTTAAAGGGATGTTAATATATAAAATATCGTTAACGGCCATAGGAAAGGGGAAACACCTGTTCCCATACCGAACACAGAAGTTAAGCTCTTTCACGGTGTTGCCTGTACTGCCTTTCGGCGGGAAAGCGCACTGTTGTTAACATCTATGATGTTAGCTATTTAAATTGAAAATTTAAATGTTGTTAACATTTATGTTGTAAATGTTAACTTATCGCCATCAAAGATGACGATATTGTTAACACCATATTTCTAATTTTATAAAAGCGCATGTTTTAAAATATTAATACATCTATCTTACACTATGTTATTAGCTTTGATTGCAGTATTTTTAACTGCGTTTATTGTCACTTTAATAGTTTCTCCTTCAATTATTAAAAAAGAAATTGAAGCAGGAATAATTGGAAAAGATATGCATAAACCAACAAGTGAAAAAGTTGCAAATATGGGTGGCTTATCTGTAGCCATAGGAGTCACATTTACAATTATTTTAGCGATTTCATTCAAGACATTCCTTAATACTGCTATTGATTTAACAATAATTATGGCAGGATTAATCACAATTTTATTAATTAATTTAATAGGTATTTTTGACGATTTATTTGAAATAAGGCAATTAGTAAAAGCATTATTACCTTTGTTTGCAGCTATACCATTAATTGCAATAAGTGTTGGTAATACTGTTATGGCAGTTCCATTTATTGGGACTATAGATTTTGGCATTATTTATTTAATAGCACTAGTTCCTTTGGGAGTAGCAGTTGCTTCTAATTTAACAAATATGCTCGCAGGATTTAATGGAAATGAAGTTGGTATGGGCATAGTAATTTTTTCCACTACTTCTTATATCTCATTTATATTGGGTCAGAATGAATCCTTATTTATCTCTCTTGCAATGGTTGGTGCTTTATTTGGATTTCTTAAATTTAATTGGTATCCTTCTAAAGCATTCCCTGGTGATGTTCTCAACTTAATGATAGGCGGAACATTAGCAGTTGTTGTGATAATAGGAAACTTTGAGACTATAGGATTTATCTTGGTAATTCCATATGTACTAGATTGGATTATTAAAGCTAAGAATAAATTCCCTAAAAGTTTCGCAGTATATAATTCATCAGATGGAAAATTATATGCTCCAGAAGGAAAAATACGAGGATTGGCAGATTTAATCTTAAGAACTTCTAAGGGAATGACAGAAATGCATTTAACTATCACTTTGATAGGTATAGAAATATTATTTGCAATAATCGCAATTTTAATTTTTATTAGGTAATTTTTATGAATAAAGAGGAAGAGAAATTAAATATAGCACAAACAGTAGCAAAAGGAGGAACAATAAATGTAATTTCTAGTTCAATTGCTAAAATACTCGGTATTTTATTTTACTTCCTAATTTTGCGTTTATTACCAGAACAAGAAGCAGGGTTATATTTTATTGTTTTCGCAATTTTTGGTTTTGCACATACAATTACCAGTATTGGAATACCAGTTAGTGTAAATAGATTTATTCCTTTTTATTTAGGAAGGAACAAAGACGAACTAGTGCGTCCTTTAATCAAAAAAATGGGAATTTATTTATCTATAATGTCTATATTAATTTGCTTTTTTTTATTTGTATTTTCCCAAAATATTGCAGATTTTTATGGTGAACCTGCGTTAAATGATTTTATTATGTTAGCTGCTATAACAACTCCATTTATGCTGTTTTTTAACTTTTTTTGTGGTATTTTGAGAGGAATAAAAAGATTTTTTTCTTATGCTGCAATATATCTGTTTGATCACATACTTAAATTTGCAATTTTAACATTTATGATTTTTTTTGTATCTCGTACTGCTTTCAATGCATTTTTATCTATAACTATTTCTTTAATTATTTCAACAATAATTGCAGGAATTTATGTAATGATTCAATATAAAAAATTTCCAAATAAAAACACGATTGAAATAGAAGAAACAAAAGGAATATTTTCATATGGAATACCTATGTATATCTCCTCTCTCGGATCTTATTTAAGTGGATGGACAGATACATTAACTCTTGGGTTCTATTTAACTACTCCAATAGTTGCAGCTTATAATTCAATTGGATTAATAGCAAGAAATATAGGCCCAGTAATTTCATTACCTTTGTCTCAAATAATGCAACCTATGCTTGCAAATTTATATGGAAAAGGTAGTGATTCTAAGGAATATTTTGAAGATTTAGCTCGTTATTATGGTAAATGGGCTTTAATATTAGGTCTTCCAGTTTTAATCGTTTTTACAATATTGTCTTATCAATTAATGCATATTGTTTTTCCGCAATACGAATCTTATCATTGGTTATTATGGATTATGGGTCCTACTTTCTTTATAACATTAGTTGCAGCTCCGTTTAGAGATGCATTATGGGCTATTGGGCGTTCAGATATTTTTATGGCTTCATCATTAATTATTGTTATACCCAATTTGGTGCTTAATATTATTTTAATTCCTATTTATGGAGTTTTAGGTGCAGCTGTAGCTAGTTCAATAACTTATATTTTGGCACAGAGTATATTCATATATTATGGGTATAAACTAGTAAATATAAGAGTACATAATAAAGTTCCAATTATATTTATAATAGCAGGACTATGTGCTATTTTGTTATTTTTTTATGCTCAATATATTGAAACAATCTGGCAAATACCAGATAATCTGTATACAGGTACTCTATTTCTTTGTACTTTAGTGATACCTTATTTAATTATATATATTGTATTATTATATTTTGTAATTGGAGTTAATGAAATAGAAAAAAAACTGTTTAAAAGTTTAATAAAAAAATTAAAAGGATAATTGATTATATTTTATTTGCTAGTTTTAGCTTATTCAAAACACAAGATATTCTTTCTTTTTCAGTGTCTAGTTCTTTTGGGATATTATTTGCTTCATACCAAGGAACTTTGATTAAATCTTCGTGATGAAAATTGTATATATGGCCAGAAATAATATGTGGAGGGAATTTAATTTTTTTATACATATTACCATGGTCTGCAGAAATAATAGTTTTTCCTTTTAGATTTTTAGCTAAGTTTAATACTCCGGGCAAAACTACTTTTAGATTATCCTCATATGCATCCCATACCTCTTTTTCAGTAAGTTTACCCTTTGCTAAAGCAGTCCACGGATTTTCTCTAACTTTATTTTTATAAAAAGTACCTTCTGAATTTACAAGAGGAGTTAAATCTTGATGTCCAATAAATGGATAATGGGGTTGCATATAATGAATTATTAATTTTTTATTTGGGTATTTTTTATGTATTTTTAAAGCGTTTTCTGTTACTTCTTCTGGCATTACAGTTCCTATTTCTTCATTCCAATTAGTTAACCATAATGAAAATATTTTGTAAAAACTATCTTTAACATATACTTCCACGTATGGATTTGAGCTAATATATATAACTTCTTCTAATTTTTTATTATTAAAATTTTTAACTAACCATTCCGGAGTACTTGATCCTTTAGAAAATATATATGGGACTTCTTTTCCAAATACTTTACAAAAAGTATCCCATCTACAAGCATCTAATATAATTAAATTATCCCATTCAAGATCAAGAACAGATTTCATTTTCTTTTCATTTTCTTTATTATATAAAAAGGGATGTACTATTAATTCTACTAATGCATCGTAAAATACATCAAATTGGCGGTTCTTTATTTTTTCAAAAATTATTTTGGCTATTTTTCTTTTGCTTTTAATTTTTGAAATTTTTTCTATTCTGCCCATATTTATCACTTAATATATTTATCTTATAACTTAATTATTTAAACCTTTTTATTTTAATATTATTTTAGAAAAAATACCAAAATTAAAAAAATTATTTATAAAAATTTTGAGGGGAGTACTCCTAAAACTAAATATGAAATTTGGATAAGAAAAATTTCTTTTAATATATTAATACAAAACTAAAAGAATAAGATAATTGGAGGATCTATTTATAAATTTTAACTAAAAAATTTAGTTATGCCAAAAATTTGTTTTTTTCTTGATTCATTTTTTCCAAATGATCCAAGAGTAGAAAAAGAGATAAAGACAATCCAAAAAATAGGTTGGGAAGTTTCAATAATCGCCTTAGATAAAGAAGGAGCTCCAAAAAAAGACCATTGGGATAATTGTGAAGTATATAGGGTAAAACATCCAAAATTTTTTGGTATTCATACTCCTTCAGAGGAAAAATTATATTATCCAGCAGGAAAAACTGGAGAGTTAGCAGATTTAATCTTAAGAATTTTAAATAGAATGGAAAAAATATATTTAACGTTAATTTTAATATTTAAAGAAATTACATTTGTAATAATTGCATTATTAATTTAAAGGAAGAATTTATATGGTTCAAGATGAAGAAGAAAAATCAGAAGGAGATAAAACAACAGTTAAGGAAGGAGTTATAAATATTATTTCAATGAAATGCACCCTTTCGCAAAGTTTATTTATTTATTATAATTATAATCACACCAAAGTAAGACTCCTTGAGTCAGTTCCTAAATTATTCTTAAGCCCAATATTAAGCACGTTTGTGTTATTTTCCTATGTGCGCTATACACAAGTAACAGGGGAATTACCAAATAACTTATTATCTGGATTTATATATTTGATAAAAATAATAGCTCTTTATTTGATTTTATACATTGTGCTTTTATACTTTGTGATAAGTATTAATAATATTGAAAAACCACCTATAACGGGTTTGATAAAAAAGGTGAGGAAATGGAAATATTAAAAAAAATGAAAAAAGAAATTAAAAAAGCAAAAAAATTTAGAACCTTTGGAGGTAAGATAGGTGCATTAATAAATTCAGCAACTAGAGGATATTTATTATTTAAACAATATATTTATTCAAAAATTTTTATTAATGAAAAAAAAATAATTATAACAAAAGTAAATGATTATAATATGTGGATAAATCCTAAAGATATGGGTTTATCTTTAGATTTATATAGATATCATACACGAGAACCTTATTCAACAAAAAAGCTAAAAGAATTATTAAAAGAAAATGATATCGTTTTTGATATTGGTGCAAATATCGGTTACTATGTTCTTTTAGAGAATACAATTATAAAAAATGGAAAAATATTAGGAATTGAACCAGTAAAAGAAAATTTTGAATTACTAGAAAAAAATGTAAAATTAAATTCCTGTAAAAATATTAAACTTTTAAACGCAGCAGTAGGAGATAAAACAGAAATAAAAGAAATTTATATATACAAAAAACGAAATTTAAGTAGTCTCAATAAATCAGATTCAAATGACCCAATAAAAACCGAAAAAATACCAGTATTTACTATTAAATCACTAATTAAAAACTTTAAAATAAAACCTACAGTATTAAGAATGGATGTTGAGGGATACGAATATGAAATAATAAAAGGAATGAAAGATATAATAACTAATTTAGATAATTTATTATTTTTTATTGAACTTCATCCTGATTGTATGGATGAAAAAAGAACATTAGAAATATTAAATTTCTTTAAAGATAATAATTTCAAATTAATAAACGCATATAAAGAACCTCCAATTTGGGAAAAAAGAGATGTTATAGCAAAATTAGGATTTGGCATTTCTAATTCATTGTGTAAAACACCATTTGGAAAAAATTTATATCAAAATATTGATGAAATTATACAAGACAAAGAATTTATTCAAGGTGCAAAAGGATTTTGTGAGTTATTTTTAGAAAAAGGAAAAAGATAAATATATAAATTATTCTTTTCTATCTAAACTATGAAAATAATTTTAATTTCATCTAGAGGGGGACATTTTAAAGAACTTATGCGTATTGCGTCAGTATTAGATAAAAAAAATAATATAATCAAAGTTACTGTATTAAAACAAGATACAAAAAATAAAGCAGATTATTATATATCTGATATTAGTAGGAATTTTATTAATTTTTTAAAAAATTTTATTGAATCATTAAAAATATTAACAAAATTAAAACCGGATATTATTATATCTACAGGATCTGGAACAACTCTTAATTTTTGTATTTTTGGAAAAATACTAACAAATTCAAAAATAATTTACGTTGATAGTGTAACTAGAGTTACAGATTTATCCTTATGCGGAAAAATAATATATACTTTAAAAATATCAGATAAACTCTTAATTCAATGGCCTAATTTACAAAAAAAATATCCAAAAACTGAATATTGGGGGAGATTATTTTGAAAAAAATTTTTGTTACTATTGGGACTGCAATCCCCTTTGACAGATTAATACATAAACTAAATCAAATAAATAAAAATAATATTTTTGATATTACAGCACAAATTGGAAAATCTAATTTTCAGTTTATAAATATTAATAAAATTATAGATTATTTAACTCCAAATGAACTTAAAAAGGAAATAAAAAGATGTGATATAGTAATTTCACACGCAGGTGCAGGAACTATAATAGATTTAATAAAATTAAATAAAAAATGTGTTTTGGTTCCAAGATTAAAAGAATTTGAAGAAGCTGTTGATAACCACCAAGTAGAAATATGTAAAGAACTTGAAAAGGAGGGTGCTTGTATCTGTTATGATATTTCAAAATTAGAAGAATTACTTCCAAAAGCAACTAAGGTATTAAAAAATAAATCAAAAGAATATAAAAAATTCAAAAAAAATATTAATGACTATATTAAATCTATTGAATAATCTTGTATATCTTAACATTTCCATTATCATAAACTTTTTCAAAGCCGTTTAAATCATTTAATATGAATGCTTTATATATGTTTGAATCATAGAAATGTCCTACTCTGTTATCCCAATTATTTATTGTAATTGTATTATTTTGTGCATCTGTGATTGTATAATTATCTTTAGTATAAATAACTGTTGCTTTTACAACAGATTTACTTTTTGTAGATAATATTGTACCTTGTGTTTGTAATATCCCTCCATGTATAATTAAATTTCCTTCATCATCTTTTTTATCTAAATAATACATTACTCCTTGTTCTGAAATGCAATATTTTTTTTCAGTTAAATAAGCTCTGTATTCTTTATTTCCTTCTTGATTTTGAATAATTGTTAATTGACCATAGTATGCACTTGTTCCTTTTTTGTTTTCTTCATATGATATGGTACAAACTTCTAATAAATCAGGCTCTGCAAGTATGTATACTTCTTCCCATAAATTATTTTGCTCACATTTGGATTGTCCTGGATTATTTAGCACTGTTGTTTCATTTAAATAAGCACACCCTAAGTAATTTAAAGCTCCGTATTTTCCTCCAAAAGAACTTCCACTTAATAGTAATTCAGAATCAAATAAAGCATATTCAGAACTATAATTATTCATTGTTTCGATAAGATCTGTTTCATTTCCATGTAAATATGCAAATGCAGTTCTTTCGATCATTTCATTTGACCAGTGGTCATTTCTAATAACCGAATCTCTATCCCCAAAGAAATTTAACCAATGACCATAGTCCCACCATGAAATTATTTTAACCTTTTCTGGAGTATTTGTAGAAATCCATTCCATTGAACTTATCCAATAATCTGCTATTTTAGAACATCGATATGAAGCCCCTATTTTTCTTGCATTTGAAATAATTTGATTTCCTACTATCTCTTCTTCTGAAAATATTGAATATAAACATAATTGTTGATTATATCTATTATTTACTGAAGAACTCCAATAATTTTTATCCAATGCTGCATTACATAGGTTTTGATCTCCAGTTTTATCACATAAAGATGTAAATTTAGTTATTAATGCATCAGGATTATCTTGATATCTTGTTTCTAATGAAACTGATAAAATGGATTGTGCCATGGTTGGATTATCTGGTAAAAATGAAAAAAATCCAAAAACAATAAATAAACAAGCTATTACTAAAATTAATAATTTTGAATAATATTTTCTATCTTTATTTTTAAATACTTTTTCAAATAGTTTATAAATAAAAGCAAATGTCCAAACTGCAGCAATAACAACAACAAGAGCTAAATAAATACTATGTTTTGCCTTATTTAATCCAATATAAGAAATTGGGAAGATTAATAAAAACAATATTAAAAATAAATTTGAATATTCTTTTATTTTAATTGACTGATATGTTTCGTATATAAATGCGACTAATGCACCAAATAAAAATACTAATGTAAAACTATGTGTTTTTTCAGTAGTATCTAACAGAGGCAAATCAAACATTTGTCTAAAAATGATATCTATTCCTTCAAGCATTCCATTCATTATAAATGATATAGGGGCCAAAACAATTCCTAAGTTGTTATCTAAATTAGCTCCGATTACTCCTAAATAACCTTCAAAAGAAGTGCCTGCTGGTGCTTGTTCTTGAACCGTTTTACCTAAAGGAATTACATGTGTTGCTTCACCCAAAAATTTAGTGCCTATACTTTTTAAAACATCAGAGGTATATGGCAAAAAGAATAACATAAAAATAAACAAACCCATACCCATCAAAACCAAAAATCTTTGTTTTTTATCAAATCTTTTTTTAATTAACAATTGATAAAAGATACAAGAAATAACTAGAGTACTAATTGATAATATTAATCCCACATCTTTAAAGAATTTTAAAATCCCAAAAGGTCTATACAAAACATATAAAAATAATGAGATTAAAATAAAGATTAATAAAATCCCCATATTTTTAATAAATTCATACAATTCATCTTTTTGATTATGTATAAAGTATAACATTGACTGTAAAACCAAAAATCCTGAAAAAACTAAAAATACTATTAAATCAGATGTTGCACCTAAAATAACTGTTGCTGCTGCTACTCCTGCTAAAATAAATAATTTCTTCTGTTTTTCTTTAAGTGCTAATATAAACGTTGCTAAAAAGAAAAATATTGTAAACAAAGCCATTGGCTGAGCTTCTGAAACTCCTGCAGCCATTTTCATTATTGTTGAGGGTAAAGCAGCCATTAAACCTGCTGCAACTAATCCCCATTTTTCTCCAAATTCTTTTTTACAAAATAAATATGCACAAAAAACCAATAATGCTGCTACTAATGGAGGATAAAAAGAACAAATAACAGATAATAAATAATTATTATATGTGCCCCCTTGTGTATATAAGGAATACCAAGAAGCTTCAATGAATTGCAAAACAGGTACATCTCTATGTGAACTTTCAACTAATGGATACCAAGCAGTAGTATCAGTTAAAGGAACAGAACCCTCTGTTAAAATTTGTTGTGTCCCATACATATACCAATATGGATCTAATTCTTGATAAATTGGAGAAAAAGATTGCATTCTTATAAAGAATGCTAAAAAGATAAAAATTAATAAAAGTACATAACCTACATATTTCCAATAATCTTCTCTAATCTCTTTTAATTTTGGAATTGAAATGTCCTGCCAAGCTTTTTCTTTATATGTCCAAAGGATACCTATTATTGTAATAAATACTATTGAACCAAAAGCAAGAGTATATGAAAAATCTATTCCTATAAATGATAATAGAAATAAAATAAACGCAGGTAATATCATACCTAAAATAAATCCTAGAATTAATTTTTCTAATAAATTTAAATTTACATTTTTAAAAAATGGCAATGCAATAAATGTCCCTGGAATAAATGCAGAAAAAAATATCATTAATATTAAACTTAATGGATCAAATGTAAACATGTACTAACCCCCCATAAATTATATATTATTCTTAAATTAAACAATATTTATAAATATAACTTAAAACAAAGTATTTATATGATTAAAGTAGATTTGCACATACATACCATATATTCAAGAGATTCTTTGAATTCATTAGAAAATATAGTAAAAATATGTGAAGAAAAAAATATAATTCCTGCCATTACAGATCATAATTCAGTTAAAGCAATAAAAGAAATAAAAAAAGAATTTCCTAATTTTAGATTTATTCCTGGAAATGAGATAAAAACAGTTCAAGGAGAAATAATTGCTTTATTTTGTGATGAAAAAATCCCAGAAAATTTAACAGCAGAAAAAACAATTGAATTAATACATAAACAAAAAGGTTTGGCAATAGCAGTTCATCCTTTTGCGAAATATAGGTCTGGTTTAAATAATCCAAAATTAATTAAAATGTGTGATATTATTGAGGTATTTAATAGTAGATCAACAACAAAAGAAAATCAAAAAGCAGAAGAGTTTGCTAAAAAAAATAAAATGATTTCATGTGTAGGCAGTGATGCTCATTTTTTGTTTGAAATAGGTAATGCATATCAAGAAATTGAAGATTTTAAAGATGCAACAGATTTTCTTAAAAAACTAAAAAAGGCCAAATTCTACAAAAAACAATCTCCAATATATGTTCATGGAACCACAAAATTGATAGATTATTTTAAAAAATTAAGGGGCTGGAAAAATGAATGATATTCATATTATAGGTGCCGGTCCAGCAGGTTGTTTTGCAGCTATTCATTCTTTAAAACACAATCCATCTAAAAAAATTTTAATTTCAGAAGAACATAATAGTATTGGATTACCAGTTAAATGCTCTGGATTAATTTCAAAAAATGCAGTTGATTTTTTATCTAAAGAAATAAATATCAAAAAGTGCATAAAGAAAAAATTTACAAAAGCAGAAGTCAATTTTGGAAATGAAAAACTAGAATTAAGGTCAAAACAAGCAATGTATTTAATTAACAGACAAGTATTTGATAGATTATGTGCTGAAAAGGCAGAACAATTAGGGGCAAAAATAGAATTAAATACAAAAATAATAAACAAGTACAAAT
>Ga0334887_1000733_pt1 | contig 49113 bp, 48 predicted proteins | sample GraSluR1_MG_10_FD_207217 | JGI IMG/M metagenome (GOLD analysis project Ga0334887, IMG submission 207217) | Sludge microbial communities from methane-producing bioreactor in Wageningen University, Netherlands - Granular Sludge_18_07-R1 | ecosystem: Engineered > Bioreactor > Anaerobic >...
TAGGCAGAAACGGCAAAGCTGTCTTCATTATTTTTGCCAGACATGCCCGGATGGGTTTGTGCTGCGATAGGAAGATGCGCCTGTTCAATCTGCTTCATGATTCATCTTCATAAGGAACAATTTTCAGTTTGTTTTGTTTTGGCGGGTTGCTCATCTCAAAACGAAAAGTCGCTTTGCCAAAATGGATCAGATCGCCATGTTGCATAGATACCCCTTCCAAAGAAGCCGGCACATAATTGATCCAGGTGCCGGCCACTGAGCCTGCATCGGCCAGCATGTACTGGTCATCAGCTGACCGGAAATAGCGGGCATGCAGCCCGCTGACTGAGGGCGCATCGATGACGGCCGTTACCCGTTTCGCATCCCTGCCAAAAATCACTTCGTCCTCATCTAACGGGATGGTGCTGCCGCGCACCGTCTTACCCTCTGCATCCAAACGCACCAGGCGCGCCGGCGCCTTCAATTTGGAAAGGGCCCAACTAATTTTATCACGTGAGGCATCAGTGGATGCCTCGGGTGGTTTTGTTTGGGAAGCGTCCACCTGCCGGATGGGCACAGGCTGGGTAAGCGGATCGCGATACGCACGCCGTTTTTCACGCTTCTCTTTGACCACGTTGCGCCGGCGGGCAAAGTACAGTACAGACAGCAGGATCATCGCAGCCAGCAGCACGATGCCGAGGATCAACGGCCAGCGGCGGGTCAGCAAGCGCTCGATAAAACTGGTTTCTTTGGGCTGCACACTGATCTGCACCGCCGTCTCAATGCTGGCACCCTGCATGCCCAGGCTGTCTTCCATGCGGATTTGCAGCAGCACGCGCTGGTTTTCGGTATAGGCCGCCAGCGGCCATAAAAAGACGTCAAAAGGCTCTTCGGTATTTTCGACCTGCAATTCACCATCAATATAAAGCTGGGTGCGCACCACCGGGCGGGGGTACCCATCCGGAAATTCAATCAAAATCGGGATCGAAGTGATCTGCGGGGCAAGATAGGCTTCGCCCTGTCCGTCCTCCGGTTCCTGCCAGGATCGCAAAATGCCCACCGGCGGGGAAAGGAAAATGGGATTGGGCGGCAGCACGGTGAATTCAAAGGTCTGTTCATCACTGGTGCTCACCAGCCCGTCACGCTGTGTCTGCACCGCCAGGCGCTGTGCGCCACCCTGGGTAATGCTGGAAGTATACGCAGCGCGGTATTGGTAACGAATGGGATTTAGATAAACGTCCAGGTCGGGCAGCTCTTCCTTGCCAGTGAAGAGAAAGAATTGACCGCCGGTCAACGCCGCCATTTGCTGGAGCGGCTGTACTGCCGGCGAATTCACCACGTCCGGCGTCGCCACCAGCCATACAAACACCCGCGCCCCCAGTTGGGCTGCGCTCTCTGCCAGATTCGGCAGGGCTTCCTGTTCGGCTGCGGTGGGTACGGTGGTGACATACAGGATGATGCGCTTCATGCGCGGATCATTCCCCGATTCGATCAACTGATTCAAGGCCTGCGAAAAGCTGATCTCGCTGGGCTGGGATTGACGCAGATCAGGCAGAAAATCTTCAATGGCTTTGACCCATTGCTGTGGTTCCTGCAGCCGCACGGCCAGCATGCCCGAATTGGTCGCAATACTGAAATCGTCCGGCGTGCCAGCCGGCTGACGAAGAGCCCAATCCCGCAAAACAAGACGAATGCGGTCAAAATACGTTGCTCCACCCACCACATTCGCCAACTGGGGCGCATTATTGAACGCAGCAATCACCTGCACGCCAGGTTCAACGCGCTCCAGGCTGTCGACGGGCAATGCAGCACCGTTTTCGATAACGGTCACCTCGTCCGCGGTCAGGTCTGCCACGGCAATATTGTTTTCATCATACGCTTCAAAAAAGAAGCCAATCTGCGGAAACTGGCCGGTCTCTGGAGGAGAGAGCAGCAAACGCCAGCCTGGCTGGTCTTCCTGCGCGAAAGCCGGGCCGGTCAGGCCGGTCAGCAAGGCGCACGCCGCCATCAGGATCAATAACATCCTGCGGTTCGCTTCCTGTTTTCGTTGTTGATATCTTTTCATCATATTCATAAGTTGATCGGCCCGGGTGTGGGGCAAAACGGTTTCTGCCAATTATAACGCGAGTATGCCCTGCCTGGGAAATGCCCTTTCTTCCCGAATTATTAATTCGTGGGGTTGAAAACATCAAGATATATCGTTATTATTTTAATATAGCATAACCGGTTGCGTCAAAAACACATAATGTCTATAATTTAGATAAAAGTTGTAAAATATAGATAGAGGCTTTGTTCATTCAGGGAGAAGAGGAGAAGATCAGATGAAGAAAATGCAAAAATGGATCCTGATCATTGTCATCCTGACAATGGTCACACTGGCCTGCAATGCCCCCGGCAGTGCTGCCCTCAGTGAAGAAGATCAACAAGCCACAACCGTAGCGGAAACAGTTGCCGCTCAATTGGAGAAAACAGACCTGCCCCCGGTCGAAAGCCCCACCGCCACCCTCACCCCTGAACCAACCATGACAACGCCCCCGACGGAGACCACCGCGCCCACCTTACCACCCACGGCAACCCCCACCAGCATTCCCTGTAACCGGGCCAGTTTCGTCAGTGATGTTACTTACCCGGATGGCAGCGAAGTAACGGTCAATACCGGCTTTGTCAAAACCTGGCGGCTGCAAAATAACGGTTCCTGCACCTGGACTTCCGGCTACAAACTGGTCTTCTCCAATGGCGACCGGATGGGTGCCCCGGACGAAGTTGTGCTGACTGGCGGCACGGTGGCCCCGGGACAGACAGTAGACGTCTCCGTCAACCTGACTGCACCCAACACTGCGGGAACCTATAAAGGCGATTTCAAACTAAAAAGCTCTGACGGCTCTGTGTTTGGCATCGGCGCCGGCGGCACCACGCCTTTCTATGTGGAGATCAAAGCAGTTTCGGGAATATTGCTGCTGCCACCGCTGATCATCACCCCGTTGGTAATCGTCACTCCCAAAGCTACGGTCACGTACACCGAACAACTGGCCTGTAATGGCAAGTATTACCTTAAATTCCGCGTGCAAAACACCGGCACAATAAATATTGAATCATATTCCATCACCGCCAAAGATATTTCCGGTAACCAGACCACCACCAACAACGTCAACGGTTTTGCCAGCAGCAGCGCCTGTATTTCACTTTATCTGGGTACCCTTGCCCCTGGTGAAGAAGGATATGTCACCTCCGGGGCCTTTAACTTCCAGATGATCGGCAGCAATGTCACCGCGACGATTAAACTCCATGCCCTGGATAACCAGGCCGGGTTCTACACGGAGAAAACGCTGAATTTTATCGAATAGTGAAACCCATCAGGCGGCTCATATTTTGAGCCGCCTGATGGGTTTAGGGACACTCTGCACGCCAGGCATCCAGGCCGCGTTGTTTGAGGATCAGGCTGAATTGCAATGCCCCCGCCTGCGGGCAAATTTCGTCCAGCGCCGCGCCGGAATCCGTATACTCAGCGGCAAATACAGGCTTGCCTTGCTCAATGAACGGCGACATCTTCCCGCACCAGCCCTGGTCAAAACAGTCTTCGGTGACTGCAAAATCAAAATAGGGGAGCAAATCAAGCGCCTGTTCAGGGTTATTTTTCAGTCCAATCGCCAGCCCGCGCTGATGGGCAGCGTTCGCCAGCCAGGCGTTATAGGCAAGCTGATCGACCTCGCTCAACGGGAAACCAGTTGCAGCGCCATATCCATCCACATTGTCCGGCTCCACCCCGTCAAAGCCCTTGGCCGCGCACAGGTCAAGCCGCGCCTCCATGATCGGCGCCAGCACATCCATGCGGCGGATGTCCAGCCAGCGCTCCCCCGGCCAGCCGCTGTATTTCCGTCCAATCACTTCCTCAGGGAAGTCTGCGGCATCCGACCGCCAGTCCTCCCACGAGCCGGCATTGAGATAACAGATGACGTGCGCACCCTGGGTATGGAGGGCTTTTACCGTGGACGCCGGCGTATCAAACAAATCGAGGTCATAGACCTGCGCTTCAACGGAAGAGTCGAATGCCCCGCTCAACTGCCACTGCCAGGTACTGCCCACGGCAGGCTGCCAGATATCATCCCCCGCCAGGGGGATGGGCAATTCCAACGGCTGTGCGAGGGAAGCAGGTTGTGGTGCACAGCCTGCCAATAAACACACACCTAACCCCACCAGCAGCCAGGGTTTCATTCCTGTTCCAGCTTCCATTGGTTGGCTTTCTCATCCAGTTGATGGATCAAAACATCCTTGCCGTCACAATAGCCGTCAATATCGTGGGGAAACTGCTGCGCCAGTTTAATCTGGAGCTGGCTATATGGCTTCATCCATTAACCCTTTCTTGAAAATGACTGTCTCACTGAAATTTTCAGGTATTACAACCCAACCAAAATCCCCTCAGCCGTACACACCAAAGCTCTGTGTTCCTGGTTTGATTATACAACCGGCGCCTCGAGAGCACGAGAATACTGCAGGTGGGTTGGTGACCCACCCTGCAATGCTATAATCACCCCCATGAGCGACCAAGCCAGACTAAACCACTACCTCACCGCGTGGGCGCTTGCGGACCCCCAGCTTCTCACCCAAACGATGACCAGTGACATCTACACCGTCACCCATAAATCCGAAACCGTCATCCTGAAACTGCTGGCCCCAACCGAGACGGAAGAGCAGCGCGGCGCCCTGGCACTGCGTTATTTTGAGGGTCATGGGGCGGTGCGTCTCTTATATCACGACGACGGCGCGCACCTGCTGGAATACGCCGCCGGGGATGAACTGGTAACACTGGTCGAGCGCGGCGAGGATGAAAATGCCACACGGGTCATCGCCCAGGTGATCCGGCAGCTGCACAGCGTGCCGCAAGATGCCCCGCGTGACGGCATGTTCACCCTGGAACGCTGGTTTCGGGCATTGTTCCTCAAAGGGGCAGCCGACAGGGGAGCAGGCGTTGAGTCGATCTATGTGCGCGGCGCTGCCCTTGCCGAGCGCCTGCTGGCGGATCAGCGCGAGGTGCGCGTGCTGCACGGCGATATCCATCACCGCAACATCCGCCAGTCAGCCCGCGGCTGGCTGGCCTTTGACCCCAAAGGGGTGGTTGGCGAACGCACGTACGACTGCGCCAACACGCTGTGCAACCCGGCCATGACCGAACTCGTCCACAACGAAACTCGCCTGCTGACCAACGCCGCCATCCTCGCCGACGAACTAGATATTGAACTGCCGCGGGTGCTGGCCTTCACCTACATGTATGCCTGCCTGAATGCGAGCTGGTGGTTACAGGAAAACCGTGACGAAGAGATGGTGGAGTGGTCGCTCAAGGTTGCAAACATCATCGAGCCGTACCTCAACCCCGCGCATTATCAAGACCTGACAGGTTTTTCCCTCCCGAAACCGCAATGATGCGGGAGTAGTAAAATTACATCATTACAGGCTATCATGATGGTCTTTCCAAATTTAATCCTTTAGGAGATATTTCATGTACATTAAAGAAGCACAAAAAGAAATTCGATCTTCATTCCTGGGCGGCTTTGTTGGTCAGTTGGTAGCCGGTCTGATCTGGGCTTTGTCGGCAGCGGTCAGCACATGGGCCGCACCCCGCCTCGGTATGGCCATCCTGTTTTTCGTCAGCATGCTGTTGTTCCCGTTGACCCAGCTGATCCTGCGTCTGATCGGCCGTCCAGCCAAACTCAGTGAAAACAATTCATTAGGACAACTGGCAACCCAGATCGCATTCACCGTTCCAATCGGGTTCATTCTGGTTGGCGCTGCAACCCTTCACCAGCAGAGCTGGTTCTATCCCGCCGCCATGATCGTGGTAGGCGCACATTACCTGCCCTTCATTTTCCTGTATGGCATGCCGCAGTTTGGCGTCCTGGCAGCCGTGCTGATCCTGGGCGGCACGGGCCTCGGCCTCTACGGGCCGGGCATCTTCAGCCTGGGCGGCTGGCTGGGCGCAGCCGTGCTGATCGCCTTCGCCTTCGTCGGGCGCAGTGTCGTGCTGAAAGAAGAGCGCCTGGATACCCAATAAACAACCCGTTTGAAATTCAATCGATCCATCCAGCCCACCCTGCTTTATACAACTAACCTATCCGAACCCGCTCGATTTCACCCACCGGAAGCCAATCGTCCATATTCCCATACTCGCTCCTGTCGATTGAAAAGGGTTCGAGAGGTTTTGCATTTTCAATGCTGACGAGCACCAGATACCGCTTCCCTGCCCAGCGTTTCATCTGCGCCTGGGTAAGCTGCAACTGTTGCATGTGCTCTGCAACCATTTGCTGAGATTCTTCTTTACTGAGTTTATCCGAATTGACCACCGAAGTTACGCTCGCACAAGCCTTTACCAGTCCATCCCCGTTATTTTCAATGAAGTACAGACTGTCTCCAGGATCAACCCGTCCATGCGGAAGTTTCCGCCCGGCTGCGCCGCGGATGATCATCTGTTTTGTGCTGTCCAGAATTTTCTCCAGATCATTTTCTTTTGCATCGACATATACGATATGGTCCATGTTTGTCTCCTCCTTTAATATGCTTTTAGAAGCCCTGTCTTTTCTGCACTTTTATGTAATGCCAGATCCATCAAATTCAATATACTTCATCTATTATCTTCAGGTCATCCGGCAGTTGGATAAGATAAAGATATCCTTTGGAATGAAAAAAAATACACCCGTTTGGCCAGTGAGCATTCTATTGTAAACCGCACCAGATGACATTAACAAAATGATGCAGTCAAGCATCGTACCCGAGGGGTATAGAGTGCGACTGCAGGATACGTCATCACCGCACATGACAAACGCTCATTGCAAAGCTTAAAAAATCGATCCCCCCAGATAAAATCTTCAAATCCTGGGGCAGGATATTTGCCCACGGTCCACGCCTGTGATCGTTCATTTTTCCGGACGATGCGTTTTACTTTCTGGTCATCCGTCTCTATGGGGTGATACTTGGCTTCCAGACCTGCTGGCTGTACATCTGTTTGGGTCAAAATGAAATCCACTTTATGTTCATTTCCCCTGGACAGATATGCCAATTTACCATACCCCCAAAGCTGGTTGAAAAGGGCATTTTCAAACAATGCCCCGTCACCAGGATGTGCTAAAATTCCGGCGATCCCGTTATCCCGAAAATACAACTTCCTCCCCAGGGCAGCCGCTTTATCCGGCCCCGCATAAGCTGGCAACTGGTAAATAACATAAGTCTTTTCCAGAAATTCCAGGTACGTCTTCAAAGTGGGGCGGGAAATGCCAACGATACTGGACAGCTTGGTGTAATCCAGTTTGTTGCCTATTTGAACTGCAAGAATTTTGAGCAGCTTCTGAAGTTCGTCTATCTTGCGGAAATCAGCCATCGATGGAACGTCAATATTAATGTATGAAGAGAAAATATCATTCAGGATTTCACGCTTGACCTCCAGCCTGGGTTCAAGCACCACATTTGGCAATCCACCAAAGGTAACAAATTCCTCATAACAGGTTTTCAGTCGTTCAAACTCATGCGGGTCAAAACGCATTTCTGCGAGCGTGGTTCGCCGTCGGTATGGGCTGCCGCGAAAGTCGAGAAATTCGCCAAATCCCAGCGGGAACATTTCATACACAATCTTTCGCCCGGCCATGGATTCGCTGAAGTAATTCTTAAGGTAATAGGAACTGGAGCCTGTCAACAGGAATTTGATCCTGTGGTGATCATACAGGTATTTGACCACGCTCGGCAGATTTGGGACGTATTGAATTTCATCCAGTGCTTCTTCGGGCGCTTTTTCGCCGTTGTCATCCCTGGTGAGGACGATGTGTCCATCAGCGGGCGGGCGCCCATATCGGGGTCGTAACCCTCTTCTCCCAGCAGGAAGATCCTACGGGTTTTTTGATTGGGTACTTCCAAATGCAGCGGGTGATTTATTTTTTCGGCACCGCCGCCAGGAACTTTTTCGTCAGGAATTGCGGCTCGGTGATGGCCGCGCCGATGCTGACCATGAAGGCGCCGCGGGCGAAGGCGGCAGCCACGTCTTCGGGGCTATGGTAGCGCCCTTCAGCGTTGACCGGTTTGCCGGTTTCCTTGACCAGGAACGCCACCAGGTCCAGGTCCGGGCCGGGGGTCTTGATGCTGTGCGCGGTGTAGCCGGAAAGGCTGGAGGCGACGATATCCGCGCCCTGCTCGGCGGCGAAGAGGCCTTCCTCGCGGGTGGAGCTGTCCGCCATCACCAGCGCACCGCGGGCATGCACGGCATCGACGAGGTGCCTGAAGCTGCTGCCATCGGGGCGCGGATGCTGGCTGACTTCGATGCCGACGATCTCGGCGCCAGCGTCCACCACAGCCAGGGCGGACGCAATCGTCGGGGTGACGAAAACGTCAAACCCGGGGTAATTCTGCTTGAAAATGCCCACGATGGGCACGTCCACCAGGGCGCGCACAGCGCGGATGTTCTCCGGCCGGCAGGCGCGGATGCCGTGGGCACCGGCCATGACGGCCGCCTGGGCGATCAGCCCGGTAACGTGGGGTTCGTTCAGAGGTGCCAGTGACTGGCACGAGACGATCAGACCGCCTTTTAGTTTTTCCAGTGTTTCGTGCATGGTACCCCTCCCAAGTCCCGCGAGGTGCGGAGTTTTCTTTTATTGTAAACCGAAAAAGGAGAGGATGAAACGAGTTAAAAATAGGGTGAGAGGTACGTTTGTACCGTTGACAAAGCGATTCGGGCATTGTATATTACTACTATACAACTGTGGGCGTACTGTTTTGCAACAGTGGTTCGCGCAAACAGGAACAGGATGCGATGATTCGAACACCTCATTTGGTCGCTTGCCCTGCGGGGCTGGGTGTTTGGGGAGCAAGTAGCGAAACCGGCCGGTTTGAGGCCGGTATTTTGTTTCATGACAGGGGATCTGGAGTGGTGCTATGACAATATATAAAACCCCCACAGCCAATATTGGGATAGACCTGGATCAGGTGGAATCTGTCGAACGACAGCGGGTGATGGTTGTAGAAGATGAGAGCGATACCATCTTTCTGTTGAAGCAGATTTTCCGCATTGCAGGATTCAACGTGGTCAGCGCCATGGATGGCGAAGAAGCGTTGAAGAAGATCGTCAAATACGAACCTGATATGGTGCTGCTGGATATCATGATGCCGGATATGGACGGATGGGAGACGCTGAAATACATCCGCCAGATGACGGAAGTGCCGGTCATGTTCATCTCGGCGCTGGGCAGAAAGCAGGATGTGGTGCGCGGTTTTCAGGCGGGGGTGGATGACTATGTCACCAAGCCCTTCCACTCGGAGGAGTTGATCGAGCGGGTGCGCGCCGTGCTGCGCCGCGCGCAGAAGCCCAAAGAGATCAGCCGTTTCGTTTTCCCGCAGGTGGGTTTGATTATCGACCAGATGAACCAGGAAGTGATTTTCGGTGAGCATACGATCAGCCTGACCCAGCGCGAATTTGCCGTGCTGGCGGTGCTGGCCAAACACGCCCCTGCCATTGTCAGTTATGAAACCATTGCCAGCGAAGTGTGGGGCGAAGACGAAACCAACGCGGCCAATGCCCGCAAACGCACCAAATATCTGGTCTACCTGCTGCGCCGGAAATTCAACGATGCCGATCCCGAGAATAATTTGATTGTCAACGTCGATCGTCTGGGGTACAAGCTGGATACCGAGCAGCCTGAAGATTGAGCCGTTTGTTTTTCTCAAACAGGAACAGGGCAAAAGGCAGGAACATCAGCAGCTGCCAGGCGATGAAACGCTGGTCGAAGATTGGGGGTAGAATAAAGTCCGCTTACTTTGAATTTTTTTGGGATTAAGGAGAAAAAATGAAATACAAAAAATTATGGTTGGGGGCTGTCTTGCTGCTATCCGTCTTTGTTTTGCCAGGATGCGGCTTGCTGTCAGCAGAACCTACGCAAGCCATCCCTTCTGCAACTGCCCTCCCCACGTATACTTCCGTACCAACGAATGCTCCGCTACCCACCGCTACCGCCCTGCCCACATTTACTCCCTTGCCAGCCGACACCCCCGTCCCCGCCAGCACACCTGCTGAAACGGAACCGGTACGCATTGCGTTTGCTCCCGGCTCGATCTTTGCCCAGCAGTCAGGCAGCTTGTCTGCCTCCGGCCGTGACCGCTATGTTCTCCGGGCTGCTGCCGACCAGGTGATGACGGTCAACCTCCGCCTCACCTCAGGCCCGGAAGCGTTGTTGATCATCTGGGGAAAGGACGGCACCGTCTTTGTAACCGACCATGCGGTTACCACCTACTGGCAGGGCAAACTGCCCCTGACCCAGGATTATTACATCACGGTGGTCGCCTCTCCCGCCGGGCCGGTAAACTATACCCTGGAAGTTACCATCCCGCCTTTGTAAAGTAACCAGGATCCCACGGTTTAAAACTTTCTCCATGCAGAATGGAGGCTGCCCTGACCGGACAGCCTCCATTTTTTACCGCGCACGCTGCATGCTGTTGCAAAAGACAGCAGACGGGTAAACCTGCCGTATAATCAACAGAGATGGGTCCAATCAATTAAAGAAATGGTGCTTTAAAAATGAAATCGCTGAAATTTGTGTTTGTGTTTGCCAGGAAATATAAAAGCGCCCTGATCCTGACCGTGATCAGTATGCTGCTGTTGGTGGGCGCGCAATTGCTCATTCCGTGGGTCATCCGGCAGTTGGTCAATATCATCACCACTGAAATGCTTTCGGCCGCCACATTGCGCAGGGTCAGCCAGCTGGCGTTGCTCGTGCTGGCGATTTATGTAGCGCGGGCCGGATTGACCTACCTGCGCCTGTATCTGGCTCATGTTGCCGGGTGGGGGGTAGTGTCCGATGCGCGCGAATTTGTTTATGACCATTTGCAGCGTCTCAGCCTGCGTTTTTATAACGACAAGCAAACCGGGCAAATGATGTCACAGGTGATCAATGATACCGGCTTGTTTGAAAACCTGATCGCTCATGCTGTGCCGGATATATTTGTGAATGCCTTGACCTTCCTGGGGGTGGGCGCCGTGCTGTTTAGTCTGAACTGGAAGCTGGCGTTATTTTCCCTGCTGCCGATTCCCCTGATTATTTTTTCTCTGAAATACTATGCCAAACGGGTGCGCCCGGCCTTTGTTTTTCGCCAGAAGGAATTGGGCGAGTTGAATGCGGTGCTGAATGACAGCCTGTCCGGCATCCGCGAGATCAAGGCTTTTACCCGTGAAAGAGAGATCAAGAAACGTGTTGACCGCGGCATTCAACGCTATCGCGTCTCGCTGATTGGTGCACTGCGCTTGATGGCGGTCTATCTTCCTTTTATTGAATTCACCTCCTCTATCGGGGTACTGGTGGTCATCTATTTCGGCGGGCGGCTGGCGCTTCAAGGTCTTTTGCCGGTGGCGGATCTGGTGGCCTTTTTCCTCTACCTTGAGATGTTTTACCAACCGGTGCGCAATTTGAGCAATGCCTGGGAGGCGATTCAGGACGCACTGGCCGGCGCAGATCGTCTGGCCGGCCTGCTGGCAGAAGAACCGGAACCGCTCAATGCCGCGGATGCCGTCCCGTTGCAGGGCAAGGTGCAGGGACAGATACGCTTTGAAGATGTTTCCTTTCATTTTCAGGCAGGGGATACGGTTTTGGAGCATATTCAGCTGGAGATCCCGGCGCATCAGATGGTGGCGCTGGTGGGACCGACCGGGGTGGGCAAAACCACAATGGTCAGTTTGATCCCGCGTTTTTATGATGTGGTAGAGGGGCGTATCACCCTGGACGGCCGCGATATCCGCGATATCCGTCTGGACAGCCTGCGTAAGCAGATCAGCATTGTTTTGCAGGATGTGTTCCTGTTCCATGGCACGGTGCGCGAGAATATCCTCTTTGGGCGTCCTGAGGCTAGCGAGGAAGAGATGATCGCCGCCGCCCATGCCGCCAATGCCGATGAGTTCATTAACGAGCTGCCGGATGGTTACGATACCCTGGTTGGTGAACGCGGCACGCGCCTGTCTGGCGGTCAGAAGCAGCGCCTGTCAATTGCCCGCGCCATTCTCAAGGACTCGCCGATTCTCATTCTGGATGAAGCCACTTCAGCAGTGGACACCGAAACTGAATTGCTCATCCAACAGGCGCTGGAACGCTTAATGGTAGGACGCACGACCATCCTGATTGCCCACCGCCTTTCCACCATCCGCAAAGCAGACAAGATTGTGGTGCTGGAAGGCAAGCAAGTGGTGGAAGCGGGCACCCATGCAGAATTACTGGATAACAACGGCCTGTACCGGCGGCTGGTGCTGGCCCAGCAGCAGTTGGATGTGGCTGTTTGATAGGTTTCGATAGGCGAAAATAACAAAAATGGGCAGACGATCTGCCCGTTTTTGTTTTGCGCCGGGGTGGAGATTGTCATCTTGCGCTTGCCGCGCTGTCAACCAGAGTTAGGTTCCATGAAGAAAGAAATTCCTGTTGTATTTTCAAGTTAAAGTTTCTATAATTATTTACAGGGGATCTATTGTTTTAAGGTGAGTTGGTGTGAAAGGTGGGTAGTCAATGAAATGCAGCAATTGTCAAACTCCCTTGATGGAAGAGGATCAATTTTGCCCTGTCTGCGGACAACCGGTGACCAAGTCTGTCCCACCCTCTGCGGTGCAAGCTGCTACTCCGGCGGAACGAAAAGGGATGCCGCGCTGGCTGCTGGTGGTGATCATTTTGGTTGCATTGGTGTTGTGCTGTGCTGTGGTCGTAGCGGGCGGGTATTTCTTGTATGTTGATCAGGTAGGTGCTGTCCCGTTGCCGGTAGAGAACCAGGCTTTGACCGAATTACAGGCCACCGTCTCGGCGCAGGAAACGCAGGTGGCAGGGCAGTTGGCGGATCAGCAACAGCCGGTTGAGCAGCCAACAGCATGGCCAACGCAGCAGAGCGAAGCGGCTGCATCTGATGCCCCCAACGTCGTTGAAGGCAGCGTGAGAATCTGGTTTGATGAGAGCCTGATGCAGGGCGTGCGCGCGGTGATGGTAGACCCGGAACCGCCCGGCGGGTATGTGCCCTGGGATTATCACCCCATGCACCTCAGCCTGGAAATCGACAATCCGAAAGGCGTCGTCCATTTTGTGCCGGTGGATGCCTATATCCCCATGGGAGAATTTGCCAGCGATACGATGCAGGAATTGCAGTTCACCCTCGATAACCGTCCTGGCGTGGCTGCCTGGGGCTGCATCCCCACCTGGGATTTCCCCTGCCCGCATCAGGAGATGAATATCAACGTCACCTATTTTGACTTTCAGAATGGCAGCGGCCTGCGCTCTGTGACGGTGTATGCGGTGCAGAATACTTCCGCGATCAATAATAAAGCGATTGATTATTACTACAACGGCCTGACAGACGATGGCCATTTCTATGTGTATGCCCATTTTGATCTGCGCCATCCTGCGCTCAGTGAAGACAACTGGGAACTCCCGCTGGATGTGATGACAGAGGCCGAGGCATTGAAAGAATATGTTATCACCAATGGGGAGATGCTGGAGTCCTCTGCGGATGAATACCAGCCGAAACTGGAGGTGCTTGACGCGGTGGTTCAGTCCTTGCGCGTGGAGGCGAAGTAGAAAAGTTTTTTTGGTACATCAGGGAGGGTAGATGAAAAAGAGAAGCCTGGGCGTTCTTCGCTGCTGCGCGGTTTCTGCGATTCTGTTTTCATTGCTGTGGGGAGTATTCCAGCCGGTGTCGGCGGGGCCGGTGGAACGCCCTGACCAGGGGCGCATTGTGGTGGATGTTCCTGATATTACTGAGTATTATCACCAGGATTTTTCAATTCGATATAACCCTGATGATATGAAGTACAGCCGCGAGATGCTGTTTGTCCCGCATTGTGTGGAGGGCCATCTTGATCTATGGATGGGCCATCCCAAAATGTCCAATGGCTTTTTGTTTGATATAGACCGGGGAGACTATTCTCTGGTTGTAGAAACCGGGGAAAAAGGGGATGTTTCTGGTACATTCAGCCTGCATGGAAAATCAACAGGGCGTCTTGCAGACCATACCTGGAATACGGTTGACGGCAACCCCAGTTTGAACGGTTTTGAGGAATTGCATGAAATCTGGGTTGAGGGTGAAGTTGAATCCGGGAAAGGGGTGTATAACAGCGATGGATTCCTGCGGGTTGCCAGCAATGAAGAGTATTGCAATGGTTCCTGCGGCACAATGCAGGTAACGTACACGTACAGTGCCATCAATACTTCAGGAAATACTCCACAGGTTGAGCAAAATACAATTACTTATGAGATCGGGATGGAGTATTTTGCTATGTACACCAATTTTAAAGGTGTATCAGGTTTTGATATCACGAATCGTTGGACCGAGCGAACAAAGGATCTTTGTTATCACAATGCTGAGATATTTAAAGTAAATCTGGAAAACGATCCCAACAATGAACAAGACTTCTGGTATGGTGACCTGGATTTTGATGACAAGGGGAATGAAAAGCAGATCCCGGCTTTCTCTGAACCGGGAAGTTATGATCCTCCAGATCAGGGGCAGGCAGATCAGCCTCAACTGGAAGAAGCGCCTTCCCTCTCGGACAGTCCGAACGCGCGTTTCTCGATCAGCGCGGGCTGTGATGACAGTATAGCCAGCGGGCAGGATATTGACTGCCGGGTGAATATCCAGCGGGATAACGATGAAGTTGGCATGTTGACTGTTTTATGGGAAATGGATGGGTATGCTGCCGGTCAGGACAATGTACTGGGGAATTCTGCGACTTTCAATTTTCCCAATCTGCCGCCGGGGACGCATACTGTGCAGGTGACAGTTTTGGATGGCGCGACGGGGGATGTGCGCGTGGCGGCAATGAATGTGGAGGTGGACGGTTTTGCCTCGCCGGATGACGCGCCCAACCGCATCCCGGCCGGGGCGCAGACTGCCTCGGCAGTGGGCACGACGGCTTTGATCGGCGCCTGGCTATGGGCGGAGTGGCTGGCGGCAAAGGGCAGTGCCCTGGCGGAGGAACGTCGTGACGCACAAGAGGCCAGAGACCGCCAGGCCTGGTATGAAGACCAGATGCAGCGCAATGATGAAGTGAAAGCCCGCCAGCAGGCCCGCCAACGGGCAGAGGGTGCCAACCAGAACGCTTTGGAAGCGGAATGGAAACGCTACCGCAATAAACTGTTGGAAACGGTAAAGAAGCATGAAAACAGTGAATACCTGGTGGACTTGCTGGACGATTTGCAAGAGGTTGTATATCGTGATGGGAAATGGGATGCCGACGGACTGCAGCGCTTAGAAAGAATGATCAATTCACGTTTGGTGCTGGACCGCGAGGATGAAGTGCGTGCGGAATGGAAGCGCATGTGGGATGCCAATCAACGTCGGGAAGCCGAGGTCAACAGTATCCTGCGCAGCCATAAAATGGCCGCCGCAGAGGTCACAGTCGATCTGCTTACCCAGGGGGCTTCCAACCTGATCATTATGCCCACCAAGGCACTTGTCAGTGCGATCTATGCCCGCCGGCGGGCGATGATGCTGGGGAAAACCGGCACAGAGGCTGCCTGGTCAGTGATGAAGGATGCGGGATTATCGCTGGGACTGGATTACCTGAGTGGAAAAGGCCATCGGCAAAATAGCCCATCCGTGATCGGCAAGGCAGCCCAAAAATACCTTGAGAAGCGGCTCAATGTCGGTGCCGAGAAGACGATAGCTGACTTTCGGGACGATCCGGAGATGCCGGTACATTTATGGCAGGGCGCGGGCGCAAAGCTGGTGGAGGTCCCCAAACCAGCCGCTAATCTGCCTGTCGTTAAGTCAAGTTGGGGAAATGGCGCACAGACCAATCTGGCTGGTCCCGTTTACCGTCCACCGGAGAGCAATGTCCTGATGCGGGTTGGGATGGAAAATGGGCTGGAGCGCATCAGCCAGCTTGATAGCGGCCTTGCTGATGATGTGCGGCGTATCATTGAGGAAGGATCGCAGGTCAATCCGCATATCAACAATGTCCTGTCTCCGGGGAATCCTTCTTATCCGTTAACACCACAAGATGAGGTTGCCAGGAGCCTGATGAACAACCCATCTTACAAGCAAGCTGTGCAGGATGGCCTGGTGCCAAACCGGGTGCAGCAGGTTGTAAACCAGACGCGGGACAAGATCGCTAAAAACGCCACTGTGGAGGCTTTTCAGGCACTGGATAAGGTTGACCTGAACGGGCAGTCGGCCAGTAGTTACATCAAGAACGTGACTGTAAGCGGGACGGGGGCGCGGCCGTTGAATCCACAGGCTGTGGGTCGTTACACGGATTGGGATGCGACCGTGATTGCAAGAGACGGTGATGTCGTTGGGTCGGCAGGCCGTCAGGCGGAAGAGTTGTTCAAGTCACATTTCGATGACGCTTTGCGGCAAGCTGGGGTGAATGCAGACACAGCGGAAGTGAGTATGTTTACCGGTGTACCTGCCAGTCCAGATGCCCCTATTCCGGAGGGTTACAGCAGCGAGGGGCTGACCCACTGGCATAAGGCGGATATGACCTCTCACGGACAGAGTGCCGTACGTTTGGAGGATGGCGGCGTGATGTTCAATGCACACCCGGATGCAGCACCGATGCAAGAGAGGCTGATGAAAGATCTTGGGCAGATGGAAGCAGCCCCGCGTTTTTCGGCAATATCAGAAGATATTGCGGCCGATGTGCGGCAGTTGATTCACTGCCATGTGGATGCGCGGGTGAATGAGACGGGCGGACCGCTGGACCCATTGACTGTGCTGCGTCTGGAAGGTAAGCATGCTGTGCGTGTATGGAAAGCACAGAATGCTGGATCAGGCAGTCAAATGCCGGACTGGATGGATAAGGTGATGCGCTTGAAAAATGATCCTAATTATCACCTCAGTGGGGGTGAACTGGATGATGTCTGGAAGAACTACATAGAATATCTGGATTTACCGTCTGATCTGGGAGGTGGCAGATGACAGCAGGATTGCAGCCCTTGCAGGTGACCAAAGAGGAATTGAGTCAGTTATTGATGCTGATTGGCACACAGCGCAGCGAGTCGTCACCCCTACCGCCTGTGGATACCAGGGATGGGGCGACCATGCGCAATCAACCGTCAGCTGCCTTGAAAGCAAGCGGCTGGCTGGAAGAAAACGCTGATCCGGGTTTGTCGGGTTTGAGCGCGGGGGGCAAGGCGGCCCTGCAGGCCCTCTTACAGCCCAAAACAAGCGTGCAGCTTGTGCTGGGAGATTTACAGGAGGTCCTGATCACCGAAATGTACAGTGCAGACGGCTTCCACGATGACGAGTTGGTCATCTTCACCGAACGCAAGGCGGAAGAGCGGTATGTGATCCGGCCGGGTGTTTCGCCCGCTCAGGTGTCGGATGCCCTGCTGGAACATTTAATGATTGGCCCGCGGCTGGAAGGCTTGGAATTTGCCTTGACTTTGCCTTCAAAAGGCGCTCTTGTTTTTTGCTGTGTGCTGGACTGGATCTACACCTTGAGGATCGCAGGCAAGCTGCAAAATGACAGGCAGGTTTCCTTTGCGTTCACATCACAGTCCCTCTGGCAGCGGGTAATGGAAATTCAGCTGGGGGATGATTTGATGTGGATGTCTGCGCTATTGCCCTATCTATTCCCCAATCTGGATTTTACGGTCAGCGAAGAGGGGTTTGCGGAGCTGCTGGATGAATTGGCTGGTATGGGCTATCTGGATCGCAATAAGGAAGGGCTCTATTATCCCAATGATTTTGTTGTGGCGCTGGCCGATGCCCTCGTCCCGATGCTGTCTTTTGGTTCCTGTGCGATCCGTCAGTTGGAAGAAGAGGTTACGGGTTTTCATCTGGTTTTTGTGGTTGGGGTGGGCACCAATCTGGTGCTGGAAGCCGCACCCGGGAAAGATGGGAGAACCTGGCTGCAGTTGACGGCCGTGAATGGCATTGAGCTTTCCAAATTGCTGTTCCGCATTGGTTTCCCGGGGGAGGAGGTCGTAGAAGAATCGCCGGTAGAGAAAGAGGAAAAGACCGAAATGCTGCCACAGGTGCCTCCTCAAAGCGCGGTGAAACAGCAATTCTGCACAAAATGCGGTGCGCCATTACGCACCGGCGCAAAATTCTGCGCGAAATGCGGGCACCAGCAAGCGGAAAGAAGCGGCTGATGATCCTGAACTTTTTGGGCCGCACATTGAGTTTGCTTTCCGTCCCCCTGACCCTGGTGATGATCTTTTCGATGATCCGCATGGTGAAAAAAGAACAGCGCGCTCGCATGCGCACCAACATCATCGGGATCATTATGGCCCCAATGACCCTGCTGATCAATGTCATCTTCCTGAACCGGGCCTTGCCCGATTTTTTCAGCGTGTTTTTTGTCGGCGGTTTCGTGGCAGTCTTTGGGCTGGGCTTTGGCCTTGCCTGGGGGCAGACTGCGAAGCTTTATAAGAAAGACGAGCAATTGGTGGTCAAGCGTTCCATCGCGCATCTCGTCTTTTGGGGGTTTTCCTATGCCATCACCCAACTGCTGGCGGCTGTTGCGACGACAGGATTTGTGGCGGCCGGTCTGGCGACCATGTTGTTCAGCGCCGGCTCTACTGTCGGAACCAATATGAACATGCTGGTGCGCTATCAGAAGTTGAAAGCACGGAAAGCGTAAACGAAATCCCAGCTTGTTTGCGGCATGAAAACGTGAGTGAAAATTCCCCCCAATTGTTTTCGCAATCGAGGGAATTTTATTCTCAATCGTGGTTCTTATTCCATGTATTCTGCTTCATATTCCGGGGGCATTTCAACAGGCCAATACCCCGTCTTGCGATAGTACTTGATCATCCATTCAGCTTTTTCTTCAGTATAAAAGCTGCTCTTAAAGATCTGACCGGTGACATCTTTGGCGCTGCCATCCAGTCAGGTAATGATATTTCTTTTCCATTGTGGTCTCCTTGTTGATGTATTTTGTTCCGCCCGGGGCGCCTTGTGTGCCAAGTAAGGATTTCAAGGTACGGGAGATCGGCTATGAATCCTTGTGCTGCTTGATAATTTTATCAGTGATCAAGAATTCGGGTCAAAAAATAGTTATTAACGTATTGTCCCGTCTGTCATTCCCCCTGCAACCGTGATACACTTTTGATGAAACAGCCAAATTTTGATCAGGTGGTAGACCCATGCGAGTGGCCTTTATTGGCAGTACAAAACGCGGATATGAGACGCTAAAAGCCCTGCTGGAGGCTGGCGCTGACCTGGTTGGCGTGGTCAGTCTGGCCCAACACGCACATGAAACTGAGCGTTTTGAAGGCGCGATTGCAGACCTGGCTTCCCGGTATGATGTTCCCTGTATTGAGACACAATGGATGAAAGACCGTGACTATGCTGCCCTGCTGGCGGATGAATGGCAGGCGGATATGGCCTTTATCGTCGGCTGCCGGGTGCTGATTCCCCGCGCGGTGTATGAAGCGCCACACCTCGGCAGCCTGGCCGTGCACGACTCCCTGCTGCCGAAGTACCGCGGCTTTGCCCCGCTGAACTGGGCAATCCTCAACGGCGAAGACCATACCGGTGTGACCCTCTTCTATTTAAGCGAAGACATGGACGAGGGCGACATCGTCCTGCAACAGGCCGTGCCCATCGGGCCGGATGAGACCGCCCCGCAGGTGTACGAGAAGGTGTGCCAGGCCACGGTGGATGTGGTGCTGGAAGGCCATGCCCGCCTGCTGGCCGGGAACGCCCCGCGCATCCCGCAGAAGGCGGGTGTCGGCAGTTACACGTGCAGCCGCACCCCGCTGGACGGCTGCATGGACTGGAATCGCCCCACCACTGAGATCTATAATCTGATCCGCGCCCTGACCAAGCCCTATCCTGGGGCCTATACCTACTATAAGGGCCGCAAGCTGCTGGTGTGGGCGGCGGAACCTGCCCCGCCGGTGAACTACGTCGGGCGCATCCCCGGGCGGGTGGTGGGGCTTTCGCCTGCCGAAGGCTGGGTGGATGTGCTGACTGGTGATGGCATCCTGCGCCTGACGAGTGTGCAGTTGGAGGGTGAGGAGCCGGCAGCCCCGGCCAGCGTGATACGTTCCGTGCGCGCCAGCCTGGGATTGAATCTTGTTGAACTGTTGGAGCGGATTCAGGATCTTGAGGGGCGGTTGAAAGCATTGGAAGAACCAGGGGATGAGCGGATATAATTGGCAGATAGGCCTGTAGGGTGCGGTCAAACTGCTTGACCACACCATTTCAACACAGGAGGATGGTGCGGTCGGAAAGCACGACCACACCGCGCTACGCGCCTAATAAGGTTTGCGACAAAAATTATCGAAGTTGAGGAACAAAAATGCTGAATTACAAAGATAAAAAAGTGCTGGTTACCGGCGGGGCGGGATTTATTGGCTCCGAGTTGGTGCGCCAGTTGTCTGAATCCGGCGCTGTGGTGACCGTGGTGGACAACCTGGTCAACGGCAAACGCGAGAACATCGCAGGTCTGTCGGGCGTGACCCTGCACGAAGTGGATATCCGCGACCGGACGGCGATGCAGGAATTGATGCAGGGGGTAGAAATCGTTTTCCATCTGGCCGCCCTCGGTGTGCGCCATTCGATCCACTCTCCGCAGGAGAATCACGACGTGAACGCCAACGGCACCCTCGGGCTGCTGATGGATGCCCGCGCCGCGGCTGTGGGGCGCTTCGTTTGTGTTTCCACCTCCGAGATCTACGGCACCGGCTACAAGGTACCGATGGATGAGGAACATCCCCCGTTTGTGACAACCGTATACGGTGGCGCCAAGCTGGCCGGGGAGTCGTATGCGCGTGCGTTTTACAGCACCTACGGCTATCCGACCGTGGTCATCCGTCCCTTCAATACCTATGGGCCGCACTGCCACCACGAAGGCGACAGCGGCGAGGTGATCCCCAAGTTCATGCTGCGCGCCCTGACCGGTAAGCCGCTGATCATCTTCGGCGATGGCACCCAGACCCGTGACTTTACCAACGTGCAGGATACGGCTTACGGCATCCTGCTGGCTGGTCTGGCGGACGGCGTGATCGGCGAGACGATCAACATCGGCAACGGTGACGAGCTGACGATCAACAAGCTGGCTGAGGAAGTGGCCGTCGTGGCGGGTGTGGAAGACATGGAAGTGATCCATGACATCCCCCGCCCGGGTGATAACCTGCGCCTGTATGCCGACATCAGCAAGGCGAAGCGGCTGCTCGGCTATGCCCCGCGCATCAGTCTGGCCGACGGCCTCCAGCAGCTCAAGGAATGGTACTTGGGACAGGACAAAACCCTGGAAGAACTGTTGGCTGAGGAACGCGTGCATAACTGGCAGGAAGCGGAGTAGCGGAACATGAGCGATAAGCCTTTCATCCCGATTGCCAAACCCCTGATGGGGGAAGAAGAAGCCCTCGCTACCCACAAGCCCATCCTTTCCGGCTGGGTGACCCAGGGACCGGAAGTGGCCGCCTTCGAGCAGGAATTTGCCGCCATGACTGGCGCCGCCCATGCCTGCGCGGTGGGCAACTGCACCCATGCGCTGCACCTGGCCCTGCTGGCGGTGGGCGTAGCGCCCGGGGACGAAGTCATCACCGTCAGCCATTCCTTCATCGCCACGGCCAACGCTGTGCGCTACTGCGGGGCCAAACCGGTCTTCATTGACATCCAGCCCGAGACATACAACATGGATCCGATATTGATTGAGCGGGTCATTTCCCCGCGCACCCAGGCCATCCTGCTGGTGCATCAGGTAGGCATGCCCGCCGACCTGCACTCGATCCTGACCGTTGCTCACCAGCATAACCTGCCCGTCGTTGAAGATGCGGCCTGCGCCACTGGCAGCGAGATCTTCTGGAACGACGCATGGGAGAAGATTGGCCGTCCGCATGGCGATGTGGCCTGTTTCTCTTTCCATCCGCGCAAGGTCATTTCCACCGGCGACGGCGGCATGCTGACCACCAACAATCCCAAACTGGATAAAAAATTCCGCCTGCTGCGCCAGCACGGCATGTCTGTGCCGGATACGGTGCGCCACAAATCCAATGATGTCATTTTTGAATCCTATGATGAACTGGGTTTCAATTTCCGCATGACGGATATCCAGGCCGCGGTGGGGCGGGTGCAGCTCTCCCGCCTGCCGATGATCCTGGAGCGGCGCCGCGAACTGGCGGAGCGTTACCATGCTTTACTGACGGACATTCCCGGCCTTGTGCTGCCTTTTGAGCCGGATTGGGCGCGCAGCAATTGGCAAAGCTACATTGTGCGCCTGCCGCAAGGCTGTGACCAGCGCGCGGTGATGCAGTCCATGCTGGATGATGGCATTGCCACGCGGCGCGGCATTATGAACGCCCACCGTGAACCTGCCTACCCGGCGGGAACCTGGTCTTGCGGGGACGAAACCCACGCCTGTATTTGCGCCCCCGGCACCTGCGCCCGCCTGCGCGAGAGCGAACTGGCCCAGGCGCATGCCATCGTCATCCCGCTGTATGTGCAAATGACGGATGCCGACCAGGACCGAGTGGTGGCTTCCCTGCGCAAGGCGGTTGAGCAGTGCGGAAGGGGAGACTAGCATGTCATTTGAAAAGAAAACTTTTCTGCTTTCTGTGGTCACCCCGGCCTATAACGAGGCCGAGAACCTGCCCCTGCTGTACGAACGGCTGTGCGATGTGCTGGGCGAGACTAACGTGGATTGGGAATGGATTGTGGTGGACGATCACTCCGCTGATAACTCTCCCCAGGTGCTGCGGGACCTTGCCGCACGCGATGCCCGTCTGCGCGCCTACCGCTTCTCGCGCAATTTTGGTTCACACATGGCCCTGCGCTGCGGCTTTGACCAGGCCCGCGGCGACTGCGTGGTCGCCATCGCCGGGGACTTGCAGGACCCGCCGGAAGTCATCCCGGACCTGATCGCCAGATGGCAGGAGGGTTTGCAAGTGGTGTGGGCGGTGCGCAGCCAGCGCCTGGGCGAAAAATCCTCCACTGTGGCCGCCTCACGGCTGTACTATTTCGTCATGCGCCGGATTGTCGGCATCACCGATATGCCTTCCGAGGGAGCGGACTTTTTCCTGCTGGATAGGGAAGTGGCCGCGGCTCTGGCCCGCTTCGGCGAACGCAACACCAGTATCTTGGCCCTGATCACCTGGATGGGTTTCCGCCAGGGACATATCGAGTACGACAAGCAGGCCCGCCTGCACGGTAAATCCGGCTGGAGCTTCCAGCAGAAATTCAAGCTGGCGATTGATTCGATCACTTCTTTCTCCTACAAGCCGATCCGCATCATGTCCGCCATCGGGTTCATCCTGGCCCTGGTGGCTTTCCTGTATTTGATCGTGGTGATCATCAACGGCCTGCGCGGGATTGCCCCCTACGGCTGGGCCTCGCAGATGGCGGTGATTCTCTTCATCGGTGGCTTGCAGATCCTGATGATGGGCATCCTCGGCGAGTATATCTGGCGTTCGCTGGATGAATCCCGCCGCCGGCCGGGCTATGTGATTGAAGAGCGGATTGAATCCCTGAAAGATACAATATCAAATGACCGTTGAGAACAAGCAGCCAACATCCAAACAGGGCTTCTGGGGGCGCTCCTGGCCGTATTTCACGGTCGCGCTGGTAACCCTCATTGCCCACGGCTTTTTGCTGCTGATGGACTGGACCTTCTGGGAAGGGGCCTTTAATTATCCGATCATCGTCAGCCGTGATCCAGCTCAAATGTACCTGTGGACGGTGCAGGCGATTCCGATCTTTATACCCTTCCTGCTCATGCTGGGGGCCTTCGCCAATGCCTTTTGGGCTTCACATTTTATCGCTTTTCTCAGTTTCCTGGCAATTGGCTTGCTGGTGTACGAGATCTGCCAGACCTCAAAACTGATGCGCCGCGGCGAAAGCCTGTGGATTGCCCTGCTCACCGTGCTCTATCCCGTTTTCCAGTTGGCAGTGGTCAACACGATTGTGGCCTATCTCTTTGGCTATGCTCTCTTCCTGGCAGGGGTGCTGCTGACCCTGCGGATGGAGTCCGCCTCAGGCTGGCGGCGCTGGACGCAGCGCGGGCTGGCATTGCTGCTCCTGCTGGCCGGGTTGAACTTCCTGCAATCTTTGTACGTCTTCTATTTTGGCTTCCTGCTTTTCTATTTGTTCTTCCTGCTCAAACGCGAAGGGCTTGGCCTGTGGGAAGGGGTAAAGCAGCTCGCCCCGCGGCGGCTGGATTTGATCTTGCTGCCCTTCATTGCCTGGGGCATCCGCCAGACATTTTATCCCTCAACCGGCTACAATTCCTTCAAATTTGAACCGGACATCATCCTCAAATGGACGGTCAGTTTCTTTAATTTTGGCTTCTGGGATCCGCTCTCCACCCTGCTGACCCGTCACTGGTGGCTGACCCTGCTGGTCTTTGCCGCCTGTGCGGCTTTTCTGTACTATCTTCCGAAGAAATCATTGCGCATCACCGACTCGTTTGACGAACGCCCTGCTCACTGGTTGTGGTTGGCGTTCAGCGTGATGCTCTTCGTGATGGGCTTTTTCGCCTATGTGCTGGTCAACAAAGGCCTCGGTCGTTCGGTGTTTGCCGGGATTCCCTTTGACACAGACACGCGCAACACCATCCTGCTCGGCCTGCCGGTGGCGATCTTCCTCACCACCATCGCCCGCTGGCTGGTGCTCAAACGCCGCCCGGTGGTGATGGCCCTGGGCGTGTCCCTGCTGGTGGTGTTCGCCGCCGAGTCAGCCCTCGCCCACGTGCAGAACTACGCCGATTGGCAGCTACGCGCCATCAAGGACCATTCCTTCATCGCCCAACTGGCCGGGATGGACGAGGCGCAGCAGTATCCTGTGCTGTGGATATATGATGAATTCCCCGCTGGCGGCATCCAGTTCGTGGAAGGCCGCGGCTTCTACGCCGGGGAAGAGCTGCAATTGATCGCAGCCTTCGCCTGGCCGGACGGCGGCCCTCATTCCCTGATTGATGATCAGTACCGCGGCCTGAGCGAGCAGGACTTTGCCGACCGCAACCTGCGCTATCTGACCCCCGGCGCCGGTCTGGAGAACTGCCAGGCCGAACTCATCCTGCGCCGCAACCCTGAGGCCGGCTCCGATCTGAACGTGCTGGCGCATTACTACTATTACAAATTCTTCCGCGGGGAAGAGGTGCTGACCGGCTACCTGAAAAGCAACCAGCGCCTGACGCTGGTCTTCTTCAAACCGTCTGAGTCTCAGCCGGTGGAGTGGTGCCCGTAAAGAGGCACCTGACTTTTTTGAATGATTAGTGAGTTGACATCATGTATAATTTAAGATGATCGTTAGGTGATAGAAGGAGACTTCATGATGTCGGAGAAAGCAACAGATTTTGTTCAAAAGCAACTCATTGAATTTGAAATGAAAGGTAAGCGTAAACATCCAGACAATGACGCTGGTATTCACGAGATATATGTTCACCCACATGGTTCCCTTTATCAGGGAGATTCAATTGCATGGCTAAAAACACTGGATAGTGAAACTGTAGATTTGATCTTTGCTGATCCACCATATAATATTAAAAAAGCTGATTGGGATAAATTTGAATCCCAAGAAGAATATATCAAGTGGTCGTTAAAATGGATAGCTGAAGCATCTCGAGTGCTCAAAAAGAATGGCACTTTATATGTCTGTGGTTTTTCAGAAATCCTGGCTGATATCAAACACCCGGCAATGCAATACTTTAACTCATGCCGATGGTTGATTTGGTATTACAAAAACAAAGCAAATTTGGGTAATGATTGGGGAAGGTCACACGAGAGTATTTTACATTTACGCAAAGATAAAAATCAAACTTTTAATATTGATGATGTTCGTATTCCCTATAGCAAACATACGTTAAAGTATCCTGATCATCCACAGGCAGTAACAAGCCAATATGGCAATGGCGGGAAAAGGAAAGACATCTGGACACCACATCCATTGGGCGCAAAGCCGCGCGATGTTCTTGAAGTACCTACGACTTGTAACGGTATGGGAGAAAAGACTCCTCACCCTACACAAAAACCAGAAGAATTAGTCAGAAAATTTATTTTAGCTTCATCGAATAAAGGGGATTATATTATAGATCCATTTTCAGGATCTGGCACGACCTTGGTTGTTGCGGAACAATTGGGGAGGAATTGGGCCGGTTGTGAAATTGAAGCCCAATATAATGAATGGGCGATTAACAGATTGGAAAATGTGATTTACAAGACAGAAGAAGCATGGGTCGAATTCGATAATGAGAATGATAAAAGAAGAGGCTCAATTCGATGAATTTGACGAAACTCGTAGATACCGCATGCAATAAAGATAAATTTTTAACCGTTAGCAGCTATTTCGATTTTGCAAAAGCATATCTCGAATTTATTAAAGATCATCTTCAAGCTGTTATTGTTTCCAGAAATGAAAATCACTATCGTTTTTTTCAATACAAGGCAGAAGGGACATTTAACGTTACGCGACCAATAAATGCCAATCTGATGTATGCGTTGGAAGAGATGGAAAAAAGTATTGATAGCTTCGGTAAAATCCTGCAGAATGTAAAAAATCAAGATTACGATACGCCCGAAAATCGGGAAATTTTGAATAGAAGTATCTATACAGCGCAACAATGTATTGGCGCTGCGTTGGATGCTTTACCCGCTAGCAGAGCCAATACTGCTCGAAAAATAAATGGCGATTTGTTTGAGCGATTAATCCGACTGATTATTGCCGAGGTGAATGTTAATGTTTCCCAAGGCGTAATCCGAGTACCGGTGAAAATAGACGGTGAAGTTGCATTTCACATGAGTTACCAGCATGATCTTGTTATTAAGGTGGATGAAAATGTGCGGGCAATTGGTTCTGTCAAGACTTCAAGTAAGGATCGCTTAGATAAAGTTTTTGTTGATAAGTTTTTGTATAATCGATTGACAGAGCTTTCAACCCCGCATTTTGCTGTTTTCTTGAATGATGTACAAAGAAAAGGAAAGAATGGCAAATATGGAATCAATGCAACATTCCTGCCAGGACATTTTAAGGGGTATACGATCAAATTGAATCCATTGGATGGAGTGTATTATTTTGATATACGTCCGAATATGCAAACCGAAGATATATTAAAAGACCACATAAAAACCTTTGATCATTTTTTGTTTGTTGATATGTGGAAATTCTTAAGTGAAGAAAAGCCAGAGGCGGGGTACGTTTACTAAAAGTGTTTCCTCAATCCCTGATTCCCCTTAGTTGTGAATTTCATCACAATGACAATATGACAATTCGTTGGTATAATCCAGGTATCTCAATACGGCGGTTAATTGCTTGCCTATGTATTATTTCCTGACAAACTCACAACTGAATACAACCGTGGGAGAGGTGTAACTATGCCCGTAAGTGACTCTGTCGTGCTCGCCGATGGCGTGCGCATTTTCCATCCTGACCTGGTCAATCTGTATGGCTGCGAGATTGGCGCTGGGACCAAGGTCGGCACCTTTGTGGAGGTGCAAAGCGGCGCGGTGATTGGCGCGCAGTGCAAGATCTCCTCACATTCTTTCATTTGTGAAGGCGTAAAAATTGAGGACGAGGTCTTTATCGGGCATGGGGTCATGTTCACCAATGACATTTATCCCCGCTCGACGAACCCCGACGGCAGCCTGCAAAACCCGGAGGACTGGACGCTGGTTGAGACCCTGGTCAAACGACGCGCGTCCATCGGCACCAATGCCACCATCATCGCTGGTGTCACCATCGGCGAGAGCGCTCTGGTGGGGGCGGGGGCGGTGGTGACCAAAGATGTGCCGGACTTTGCCGTTGTGGCCGGTGTGCCTGCCCGTGTGATCGGCGACGTGCGCACGCACGGGAAAGCCAGTACATGACCAGCGGCGGGCTGTGGCTGATCCTGCTCACGGCTGTTTTGCAGTCGGGGGCGAATCTGCTGCTGCGCAAGGGCCTCCTGCTGGTGGGTGGTTTCCCGAGCCAGTTATCTGATTTGTGGCCGGGTCTGTTGCGTTTGGCAAAGCAGCCCATGTTTGATATTGGTTTCGTTTTGTATGGCCTTTCGGCGCTGGTCTGGTTTCGCGCCATTTCGACATTGCAGCTCAGCACGGCCTATCCCATGCTGGTTGCCCTGTCCTTTATTTTTGTTACCATCGGAGCAATTTTATTGTTCCAGGAACCGTTCACCTGGCGCAAGGCTGTGGGGGCAGTCATCATTGTGGCAGGCATCTTTTTGATGGGGAAGGAATGAGGAAAAAATATGATTAACGTAGGGATCATTGGATATGGCTATTGGGGTCCGAACATGGTGCGCAATTTCATGGAGATCGACGGCGCTACGGTCAAGGCAGTCAGCGACATGCGCCCCGAGCGCCTGAAGCTGGTCAAGTCACGTTATCCAACCATTGAGACCATGACCGAGCCGGATGCGATTTTTGCCGATCCGGATATCGACGCCGTGGTGGTGGTTACGCCTGTCTCCACGCATTACGAACTGGCCAAACGCGCCCTGCTGGCGAACAAGCACGTCCTGCTGGAGAAGCCTTTCACCGAGACCTCGGCCCAGGGGCAGGAACTGCTCGACGAAGCGAAGAAACGCAATCTGGTGATCATGGTCGACCACACCTTCATCTACACCGGCGCGGTACGCAAGATACAGAACCTGATCGAAAGCGGCGAGTTGGGTGATATTTATTACTACGACTCGGTGCGCGTCAATCTAGGGCTCTTCCAGCATGATGTCAACGTCATCTGGGACCTGGCCGTGCATGACCTCTCGATCCTCGAATACATCTATCCCGGCAAACCCGTGGCCGTTTCGGCGACCGGCATTTCGCACGTTGCCGGCAGCCCGGAAGACGTAGCTTATCTTTCGCTGTTCTATGACAACCAGATGATCTCGCATATCCATGTCAACTGGCTTTCGCCGGTCAAGGTGCGCCGCACCCTGGTGGGCGGCAGCAACAAGATGGTGGTCTACGATGATCTGGAACCGAGCGAGAAGATCAAGATCTATGACAAGGGCATCTCCCTCAGCCGCTCGCCGGAGCGCATTGATGAGGTCTACCAGATGCTGATCGGCTATCGCTCCGGCGATATGTGCGCCCCGCGCATCGAAAATCTCGAAGCCCTGCGCGTGGAAGCCAATCATTTTGTCGATTGTATCGAGAATGGCACGCAGCCCATTGCCAGCGGTGAATCCGGCTTGCGGGTGGTGCGTATTCTGGAAGCGGCCACTGAATCGATGAAAAATCGGGGCCAGCCGGTCAATCTTTAGGAAATTCGTAACTGCTCAGCCTTGTCATTGCGAGCGGAGCCGTGGATGATAATATCTAAAGGGTACGAAGTGCCCGAAGGGTATGCTTTTCCGACGCGTAGCGCGGCTGCGAAGCGCCCTGTTAGTCAGGCAGACGAAAATGGTGCGGTCGAAAGGCACGACCACACCCTACAATGAAAAATCTGGAGGCAGTACCAATGATTCGATTTGTTGATTTGAAGGCCCAGTATCACAGCATCAAGGAAGAGATCGACAGCGCCGTATTGGGCGTGCTGGAGAGTACCCAGTTCGTGTTGGGGAAAGAAGTGGCGGCATTCGAGGAAGAGTTCGCCAATTACAGCCAGGCTGCGCACGGTGTGGCGGTCAACTCGGGCACCAGCGCCCTGCATCTGGCCTTTCTGGCGGCAGGTATTGGCCCGGGTGATGAAGTGATCACCGTGCCGAACACCTTCATCGCCACGGTGGCCGCCATCCGCTATACCGGCGCCACGCCGGTCTTTGTGGAGATGGACGAACAGTCTTTCAACATCGATCCGGCCAGGATTGAGGCTGCTATCACTGACAAGACCAAAGCGATTTGCCCGGTGCATCTCTTCGGTCAGATGGCTGACATGGATCCGATCATGGCCCTTGCCCGCAAGCACAAGCTGCTGGTGATTGAAGATGCGGCCCAGGCGCATGGCGCCGAGTATAAGGGCCGCCGCGCAGGCAGCATCGGCGACCTGGGCTGTTTCAGCTTCTACCCTGGCAAGAACCTGGGTGCCTATGGTGAGGGCGGTCTGGTGACAACCAACAACCCCGACTATGCGAAGACAGTGCGCATGCTGCGCGACTGGGGCGCGGAGAAAAAGTATTACCATGACCTGCCGGGCTACAACTACCGCATGACCGGTATTCAGGGCGCTGTCCTGCGCGTCAAGCTGCGCCATCTGGAAGACTGGACCGAAGCCCGCCGGGCCCACGCCGCACTGTATACCGAGCTGCTGAAGGATTCCCCGGTCACTCCGCCGCAGGAAATGGACTATGCCCGCCATGTCTATCATATCTACTGCATCCGCAGCAAGGATCGGGATGGCTTGCAGCAGGCGTTGAATGCCAAAGAGATTCAGAACGGCATCCATTACCCCATCCCGGTGCACGTGCAGAAAGCGCATGCTGACCTGGGCTACAAGCAGGGCGATTTCCCGCTCACCGAGCGGGTGGCCGACGAAATCCTTTCCCTGCCGATGTGCGCCGAGCTAACCAATGACGAGATCAGGCAGGTAGTGGAGGCGATTCGGGCGTTTTAGCGTATGTGTCCTGAGTTTATATGAGACCCCTTTTGGGGCGAAGAGCGCAGCATGTAAGAAAAACCCTCCCGTGGTAAGTACCACAGGAGGGTTTTTGGTTTCATGAATTTTATTCCGGTGAATATTAATTTACAAATCCAGAAGTTCGCACGCAACAGTTAGGACATGCTTTGTGGTAAAACCAAGTCTTTCTGCCAGCACCTCAGGAGGTGCGGAAGCACCAAAACTATTCATGCCAATGACCTTGCCCTGGGCTCCTACCCAACGTTCCCAGCCAGTGGTCACACCTGCTTCAACTGCAACCCGCATTTTAATGTGATCTGGCAGTACACATTGCTGGTAAGCGACATCCTGTTTTTCAAACAGTTCCCAGCAAGGGAACGAAACCAAACGCACAGACACGCCTTTGTCAGAAAGCTGCTCGCCCGCTTCCAGGATCAATTGCACTTCCGACCCGGAGGCCATTAGGATAATTTCAGGCTCCTTATCGCCCAGGTCAGCCAGAATATACGCCCCCCGCTGCAGGCCATTTGCTGAAGCATATTTTTGCCGATCTATGACAGGCACATCCTGTCTGGCCAATGAAAGAACGACAGGGCCATCATTGTGAAGCAATGTCGCCCGCCAAGCTTCCAACGTTTCAGTGGCATCTGCAGGGCGGATCGTGACTACATTGGGGATCAGTCTAAGGGACATCAAATGTTCAATAGGTTGATGTGTAGGTCCATCCTGCCCAACAAAAATGCTGTCATGGGTCATGATATAGATCGTATGCAGATGTGAAAGCGCAGCAATACGCAGGGCAGGCCTCAGATAGTCGGTGAAAACCAGGTAGCTGGCGCAGTATGGCAGTATACCGCCATGATAAGCTAACCCATTTGTGATCGCGGCCATGGCATGTTCGCGCACGCCAAAGTGCAAATTCCGACCATATGGACTTTCACTCTGGTAAACAGGGTAATCCAGCATAGCGGCTCCATTTGAGGATGTTAAATCCGCAGAACCACCGAAAAGCTCGCCCATGGAATGGCTCAGTGCATTCAACGCCATTCCAGAAACTTTTCGGGTAGCCAGGGAATTTCCTGACCATGTTATGGATGAGAGGGTATCATCCCAATTATTCGGCAGTTTTCCTGATAACCGTCGATTCAATTCGCCTGCCTCGTGAGGATACTGTTTTTGGTAAACTGACCATAAACTATTCCATGTCTCTTCGTATTGACGGCCTTGATCTGCGATGGCATTGTAATGGTCGCGTACATCATCTGGTACAAAGAAGCGGGGAGTTACAGGCCAGTTAAGGTTTTCTTTTGTCAAAGCAAGCTCTTCATCGCCTAAGGGAGAACCATGGACTGCAGATGTATCCTGAAGGTTGGGCGATCCATACCCAATATGGGTGCGACAGATAATCAACGAGGGTCTCGGATCCGCTTTTGCCTGGCAGATTGCCTGATCAATGGCTTTAACATCATTACCGTCATCGACTTTTTGCACATGCCACCCATAAGCGATGAAACGTGTGGCACAGTCTTCTGTAAAACTCAGATCTGTTGATCCATCGATTGTGATACGGTTGTCGTCGTAGCAGTAGATCAGCTTTCCCAATTTTAAATGCCCTGCGAGAGAGGCGGCTTCAGAAGCAATCCCTTCCATTAAATCGCCATCGGTTACAAGACCGTAAGTATGATGGGAAATGACTTCCATATCCGCTTGATTGAAAGTGGCTGCCAGATGTGATTCTGCGATGGCCATACCAACTCCGTTGGCAAATCCCTGGCCCAGCGGCCCTGTAGTCGCTTCCACGCCAGGTGTTAGTCCAAACTCAGGGTGTCCCGGGGTAATACTTCCCCATTGGCGAAATTGCTTCAAATCTTCCAGAGAGAGGCTTCTTAATAAATAGTGCAAGCTGTATAACATGGCAGAGCCATGCCCGCCTGAAAGGATAAATCGATCCCTGTTGACCCAGTTGGGATTTTGGGGATTAAATTGCAAATGGCGGGCAAAAATCGTATAGGCGATCGCGGCTGCACCCATGGGAAAACCGGGATGGCCGGAATTTGCCTGCTGTACTGCATCTGCTGCCAAAAACCGTATTGCGTTGACAGCTTTCTTTTCTATAGCATTCACTTTAAGTATCCTTTTAAGTAGTTATTTTTCATGCACTAAACAATTTTTCACTTGTCAATCAAAACCAATTTGCTTCATTGTCAATTCAGTACTTATAAATTTGCACAAGGCTTACCTGCCTATTATCCGCCTCGCAAGAGTTCTCTGGGCAGTTACTAAAACTGCCCAGGAGAACGAATTTGCATATCCAATAGGTTAATAATGATGGGGGGATCCCCCAAACAATTTGATCTGTTCCAGACTTTGTTGAAGGAAATCTAACAATTACCCATTGAACAAAGCTGCAATTTCCACTGGTGTTTTTGCTGATTTTATTCGTTCTAAAAGGTTTTCAGTTTCCAAAGCTTCAGCGATTTTTGCCAAGAGCTCAACATGTGCCTGGGCATTTGGAGAACAAAAACCCAAAACCAGATAAACAGGATCGTTGAATTCGTTACCAAAACAGATAGGGGCAGCCAGTTTGACAGCAGCAAAGCCAACTGCTTTTGCCCCTTCTTCGGGCCTGGCATGTGGAATAGCAATGCCAGGTGTCATCACGATATAAGGACCCAATTCCTCCACCATGTTGACCATTGCTTCGATGTAACCTTCCTCAGCCAGGTCATTGTCAACCAGTATCTGTCCTGTGGCGCGTACAGCAGACTGCCAATCGGGAGCATCTACATCTACCCTGATCTGATTCACAGGTAATAGTTCCATATTCAACCCATCTCTTTCTAAATACTTTTGTCTACCCAACGCTGGATCGGCGCTTCCAGTCTTTCGAGTATTCCTTCAACGTCCATTTTGTGTTTATGGCGTAGTTGGTCCGCACTGGCAGATTCACCAAAGCAATCCGGACTGCCGACTCTGTACAGCCGTCCGCCTTCTTCTGCTGCAATTTCAGCGATAGCGCCGCCCAGTCCGCCTAAAATGGAATGATTTTCAACGCTAACCAGCAGTTTCGATTCAATCGCCAGTTTGCGGATCAGGTCTTCGTCCAAAGGCTTGAGCGAGCGGATATTGACTACGGCAGTTTTCAATCCCCGCTGATCCAGCAACTTTGCTGCTTCCAAAGCATTAAAACTCATGCTGCCATCGGCGATCAATACAACATCGCGTCCGTCATCTTTCCAGAAAACGCCTTTTCCTGCCACAAAGTCAACGCTCTCTGTGTGCCATGCCGGCACAGGCTGGCGCCCTACACGGATATAGACCAGACGGTCTGAGCCAATGTAATTTGTCATCGCAGATTTGACTTCGACAGAATCCGCCGGGCATAACACATCCAGTCCCGGGATGGAGCGTGCCAAAGCCAGATCTTCCATCATTTGATGGGTGCCGCCATCTGGGCCAATATCAAAACCTGGATGTGTTCCAATAATGGTGAAGGGCACTTTGGAGTAAGCCGCCATGCGAATTTGTGTCCAGGGAAGACCAATGGAGAACATTGTAAAACACACAAATACGGGATGATATCCGGCATAGGAAAGTCCGGTGGCAACTCCAATTGCATTTTGTTCTTGAGAACCTAACTGAATGAACCGTTCAGGGAATCGTTTTTCAAAGGGGACCAAGCGTGTAGAAAGACCCAGGTCGCAATCAATCACAAGAAGTTTCGAATCTTTTTCCCCAAGTTCTACCAATGTTTCACCAATCACCTCGCGCGGTGCAAGGTTGTTTCCTGTAGAATCATATTGCGTCATTTTTCCACCCCCAATTCGCACAATGCTTTTTCCAAAAGATCATCTGGCAGGTCACAGGAGTGCCATTCGGGTTGATTTTCCATAAAAGAAACCCCTTTACCTTTAATTGTTTGACAAATTAATGCGGCTGGCCGATCCTGGTTGGAGGCAGTTTGTAAACCGGCCAGAATTTCTTCAAAATTATGTCCATCAATATTTATTGCCCACCATTTATGATCTTCGAATTTTGGCTTGAGCGGATAAACATCCATGATATCTTCTGCAACACCATGCTGTGTGAGGCGATTGTCATCGATGAAAACAATGAGATTTGACAGGTCAAATTTGGCTGCGGATTGTATCGCCTCCCAGGTTTGCCCCTCATTTAAGTCGCCATTACCCAGCAAGACATAAACTTTCTTTCCAGATTGCGACATTTTTTCGGCAAGGGCAAGACCTACACCAATTGATAACCCCTGACCCAAATGCCCAGTATTAACTTGAATATGAGGTAATTTGTTGCGGTCGGGGTGTCCTTGCAACCGCGAGCCAAAATGTCGATAAGTTAATAATTCCTCTTCTGGGAGGTATCCCAGTTCCACTAGAATGCTGTAGAGTGCCGGAACAGCATGTCCTTTCCCGAGAACGAACCAGTCTTTACTCTCCATGATGGGGTGGAAGTTACCCCACCCCATCATGATGGTAGATATGATGTCTACTGCGGACAGGGATCCCCCTGGATGCCCTGCCCTGGCAGCATTAATCATTTTCAGGATCCGTCCACGGAGCACAGGTGCACGATCTTTTAGCTCTTCTGCTTTTTGCTTTAAGTTGGTCATTTGGTTATACCTGTACCTATGGATTGGAATACAATATGTTAGCTGAATAAGCTCAGCAGATAGTAAAGCGGAATACCAATGGCATTGAAGTCTGTTTCGGGGAAGGCGGTACCGGTCAGGCCAATTTGGTCGAAGATCGGATACATGAGTGCCGGGCCAACAGCGATCAGGATGCCGGTCAAGAAGGCGCCTGCGACAGCACCTTTCCAACCGCCAGTTGCATTACCAAATACACCAGCAGTTGCGCCAATGAAGAAGTAGGGGATGGCTACAGGAATGATGACCGTTGCGCCTATTGCGATCAGGACAAACATGGTGATCAAGCCGCCAGCATACGCAGCCAGGAACCCGATGATAACAGCAGTCGGGGCGTAGGGGAAAACGGCGGGGCAGTCCAACGCGGGGATAGAATCCGGAATAAGTTTTTCGGAGATACCGATGAAGGCCGGTACCAGTTCAGACAGGAACATGCGCACGCCGGTAATGATTGTGTACACTGCCCCAGCAAAGGTCAGGGACTGTAAGAAAGGGAATAACAGCCAATGCACGCCGCCGGAAAGTGCTTCTACTGCTCCACGCCCGGCAACCAGGGCCGAGATGTAGAAGAAGATGATCATGGTGACGGAAATTGCAGCAACATAATCGCGGAAGAAGTTCAGTCCTTCTGGCAGATTGATTTTTTCTGTGCTGTCTTCTGGATCACCCACCAAACCGCCGAGCCAGGCCGAAAGGCCATAGGCGATTGTGCAGTAGTGGCCGATGCCAATATCGTCTGTGCCGGTGATCGCCCTCATACCGCGTTTTCCAAGCGCGGGAAAAACGGCAGCGAAAACACCCAAAATAATCGAGCCAACAATCACGGTAATGGTAGGATTTATACCCGCTGCGCCAAAGACAACTGCTAACATGGCGGCGAAGAACAAGTTGTGTTGACCAGTGAGGAAGATAAATTTGAATTTTGTTACACGTGCGACGATCAGATTGACGATAAAGCCGAAAACCATAATCAGGGCTGTTTGAACGCCAAAGGTGCCCATGGCCATAGCGGTAATGCCTTCAGCCAGGGGGGTGACGCCAGTCAAATTGAAAGCTGCAGCAAACAGGCTTTGGAAATGGGCCAGAGCAGCAACACCCGCACCTGCACCAATACCAAAAATGATGAAGCCCGTCATGGTTTTGATCACACCGGTCAGAATTTCGGGGAAGGATTTCTTTTGGAACAGCAAACCCACCAGGGCGACGAGACCAACTAATACGGTTGCGTTACCCAAGAAATCGGTAACGAAGGTCATCAAGATACTCATTTTGTTTCTCCTTATTATTTTTAAGAACGACAATTTATACTGCTGGTACTGCGATGAAACGATTAAATGTGTCCGAAAATTAAGACAAGACTCTCCTTTCTACAACAGTCATACCTGTTGTTGACTCATGTGGATATTACTATTCAGTTATGTGTTTTTCAGTGCTAATTGCTTTGTTCGAAAGCTGCTATCTGTTTCTGAATACCGGCCAATATTTCCGGTCGGCTTACGATGTTTTTGATTCCAACGATCGGTTTTCCAGTTCCCGATAAGATATCGACTAAATCAAGCATCGAAATAAAGAAATCCGCATCCGCTCCTTTGGCGGCCGACAAGACATCAGATTGAACGGTCACCGGTAATTCGTTATCCTTTACTACGCGTTCTACCTGGATTTTCAACATCAGGCTGCTACCCATTCCTGTTCCGCAAACAACCAAGGCTTTGTATTTTTTCATTGTTTGAGCTCCTTTGCTCATACGATTTCGACCCGGATCGCTTTTTCGCGGATCAGTTGAACATACGTTTCGTTTACGCCTGCAGTTGTGACGATCATCTTTGCAGCACTTAACGGTGCTAACACACTGCTGGCGATATACCCAATTTTGGTTCGGTCAGCAGCGATGATAACATTATCGCTGGTTTGAATGATCTTGCGGTCTGTATGTATTTCCTGAGGAAAATCGCTGGTTAATCCATGTTCAGGATGAACCCCGCGCATTCCCATGATCACGCGATCCACCCGCAGATCATTCAAAACAGCATCCGCAAAATGCCCGTAGAAGGAATATTCATTCCGTCGGAGAAATCCACCAATGCCAATCACGGTCATCTCTGCATTTGTTGCTAGTTCTTCCATAACCGTTAAAGCGTTTGTCACAACTGTGATGTCTGACCGAAACGACAGTGCTTTGGCGACAAAAGTGGTGGTTGTGCCAGAACCCAAGAAGATCATTTCGCCGGGGGTAACCAGGCGGGCGATATAGTTTGCCATTCGTTGTTTTTCTGTTGCCAACAACCTCATACGCTCATACATATGAGCTTCATTGTTTATGGGCAGGTTTGCTGCTGCTATCGCCCCGCCATACGTTTTTTGGATTAACCCTTCACGTTCCAAAACTTCCAGGTCCCTGCGAATTGTCATTTCAGAGACTTTGAATTTATTGGCTAAATCAGACACTTTTACGTTTCTGGTTTTATCCACAAGATCGAGAATGATTTTCTGCCGTTCTTCTTTATACATAAAGATACCTGTGTGTATTGAATGTACTTAATTATGCACTTTAAGTTATAAAGCTGTCAATCAAACAACATAATCGAACAAATAACACACTATTTCACATTGGTAATCTGTAAGCATAAGTTTGTGAATAAGGTAGAAAAATAGTCATTTTGTAAATACTCAGAATTTCTTTTCTGCCAGCGTTCCTGTCCATAGCGCCGGCGATTACAGCAAACCCTTTTCTCCAAGATTTGTGGTGAACTGGAGGGTGGCTGATGGCGGTGTAGCCGCCGATATCGGAATGGGTTGAAAGCATGGCCTGTGACGGCGCTTTTCAAGCCATCATGGCGGCCCCAGAGGACCATCTGGTCGCCTTCCCAGAAAAGGGGGGATATGCGGGGCTTTCACGATAGCCGGAACGAGAGAAGAAAACCAACTCATCGCCATTGGGTGTTTCCTCAATAATCACCTCGCGGTTAAGCCTGGCCCAGGCCACGGGGTAATGATTGTGGTAGCTGGCTGCGCTTTCGCCGGTGTGCAGCTCAGCGTCCCAGGGCAGGGCCTCGCCAAAGTCTGCTGTCTAGCAGGATTCGCCGGTGGCGAGCTTTCTTCACGGATCACATTCTGCATCCAGACCACGCGTCCGGGTTAGTTAGATTGAGCAGGCCGGTGGAGAAATCGGTGTTCACCACCAGATAAGGTTCGTTATTATCCCGGCGCACCAGGTATCTGGCTTCTTTGGCTTCGGTAAAAAAATTGCGCTGCACGCCGGCTTTGCTACTCAAATCTTTGGCCTGGATAGCGTCAATGGTCTGGTTGGTAAAGATGGCGCTGCGTTTGTCCTTGATCTTGAATGATCCCCGTGATTCCTTGACGTATTTCTGCCCAATGGCTACACAGATAAAGGCTTTGCCGGGCAGGGTGGTCCACCGCATTTTGTCCAGGTTGGCTGCGTTGCACGCCACCAAGCGCCCGCGGTTGTCGGGCTGCCAATCGATGTGGAAATCGCCGGTTTAAAAGCAGGCTGCATTGCGCATAACTTCCGGGAAGTGCAGTTGCCTTACCTGGCGTTTGGATAATTTTTTGAGCAACCCGAAATAGAGAAAAATGGCTGCTAGATAGGGGAGTAATTCGAGAAAGAAGCGTGAGAGGAAAATCTAGGTCCCCCAATCCCGCAGATAGAGATAATCGTAGCCGATGGTGCGGTTGCTGAGCTTGGCAATCGGGGGGAGGATGCGCTTGAAGTGGTTGCGGCGCACGCGCTCGACCACGCTGTGCACAAAGTCTGCGGTAAAGCCGGCCTCAATGCACTCCTGAGGCGTATAGCGTTCATCGACCAGCAGATAGAGCAGGCGGTCAACCTGGTCATAGGTGTAGCCCAGGTCGGCTTCGTCGGTCTGCCCGGCCCACAAGTCAGCTGAAGGGGCTTTGTCCACGATCTCGGATGGCACGCCCAGGGCGCGGGAGAGCTGGCGCACCTGGCATTTATACAGGTCGCCGATCGGGTTCAGCGCACAGGCGGAATCACCGAACAGGGTGGAGTATCCTAACAGGATCTCGGTCTTGTTGCTGGTGCCGATCACCAGACCGGGGAAGGCGGCGGATTGGTCGTAGAGGATGATCATGCGCTGGCGGGCCATGATGTTGCCCTTACGCATGTTATTGATCTCCGGCATTTTGGCAAACAGGGGATCAACCATGTCGGTGATCTCAATCGTCAGGGATTGTACGCCGAGGTCATCGATGATCCATTGAGCATGTGAAAGTGACTCCGGGGAGGAGGCCTTGTAGGGCATCCGCACGGCCAGTACATTCTCCGCTCCCAGTGCTTCTGCGGCCAGATAGCAGGACAGGGCTGAGTCAATGCCGCCGGAAAGCCCCAGCACGGCCTTGGTGAAACCGGTGCGGGTGACTTCGGAATGGAGGAAGCCGGTCAGGATCTTGCGGGCCAGTTCGGTATTGATCGACATATCGTGCTGGCTGCTTTTTTGTGCCTGAAAAACCGGAATTTTATTTGTCATGGTTTACCTCCCTGAATTTTTGTCGCCGCTGCCGAGGATGCGGTTCATCTCGCGCTGCACCAGTGAGGTGCGCTCATCGCGCAGCATGGGCAGGCGTGCCCGCGTGCGGTGCAACTGATTCAGGTCAATCTCGACCATCACCAGCGCTTCCTCATGCCTTGGCCCCAGCACCAGCCGTTGACCATTGGGATCATAGGCAGAGGCTCCGCCCCAGAAGTTGAGACCGTCTTCGTAGCCGACGCGGTTGGTGTGGATGACGAAATTGGTGAACAGGCTGGCATAGGCGCGGTTGATATGATCCACCCAGTGGGCAGATTCCAGTTCTGGCTGCTGCCCCAGGCCGCGCCCGGGAGAAGCGGAATGCAGCAGGAGGATGTCTGCGCCGTCCAGCCACAGCAGATAGGGCGGTGAAGCATGCCAGAAGTCCTCGCAGATGAGCATGCCCATGCGGCCAAAGGGGGTGTCAAAAGCCTGGACGCCGTCACCCCAGGCAAAGAAACGGCTCTCGTCAAACAGGCTGTAGGTGGGCAGGTAGACCTTGTGGTGCACGTGCAGCACCTCACCATGAGACAGGTAGGCCGCGGCGACATAAAAACGGTTGCGCACATCTTCATCCACAAAGCCAACCATGATGTCCATCTTTTGGCTGGCTTCCAGCAGCGGGCGGAAGATGGGGTCATCCGCTGTGGGGCGGTGTGAGACAGTGGACGTCAGGTCTTGCAGCGCATACCCGGTCAGGGATAGTTCAGGGAAGACGATCAGGTCTGCGTTTTGAGTCTGGGCAGCTTTGATATATTCGATGTGTTTCTCGAGGTTGTCTTCCACGCATCCCAGTTTGGTATTGATCTGTGCCAGCGCGATAGTACATTTCATGAGCATGTCCCTGAAGAATAATTGAGCAGGATAGATTCTACCCTTCCATTGTACCAATGGAAGGGTGAATTCTATGCGGGTTTTTTAGTAAACAGGTGCAGGGTAGGGTTAAAGAGTTGGTAGTCATCAAGAATGTGTGCAACCTTTTCGCTCAAGCCGAAGAACATGCACACATTCTTCACGCTCTGGCAGTCTTTCGCCTTTGCAGCGTTCCTTCCAGCGAGAAGATGATCAGCGCTGCCCAAACGATACTATAGCCGATCAGGTCTGTCCGGGTAAAGGGTTCTTTGTAGAGCAATACACCGATCAGGAATTGCAGGGTGGGCGCTACATATTGCAGGATGCCTACCAGGGCGAGGGGAATGATGCGTGCGGCAGCGGTGAACAGCAAAATGGGGACGACGGTGATCGCTCCGGCAGCGATCAACAGCAGCCAGGTCGTCAGGCTGGCGGTGCTGACAACCCCCTCGCCGCGCGAACCCATCCACAGCAGATAGCCCAGCGCAGGCAGACACAGGGCAGCCATCTCGACTGTCATGCTGTACAGGCCGCCGGTGGAAGCGATCTTCTTCAATAATCCATAGATGCCAAATGAAAAGGCGAGGGTCAGCGAAATCCAGGGCAGGGTGCCGTATTGTACGGTCAGGTAAACCACGCCGGCCGCGGCCATGCCTACCGGCACCCATTGCAGCGGGCGCAGCTTCTCGCGCAGGAAGATGACCCCTAATGCCACGCTGACCAGGGGGTTGATGAAATAACCCAGGCTGGTTTCAACGATGTGGTTGGCATTCACCGCCCAGATGTAGACCAGCCAGTTGATCCCCAGCAGTACGCCGGAGAGGGTGAACAGCAGGATGGATTTTCGGTTGAAAACCGCCTGTTTGAATGCCCCCCAATTCTTGCGCACGGTTAGAACCAGGACAAGAAACAATAAGGAAGAAATGATGCGGAAAGCAAAAATCTGGAAAGATGGCACCTGGTGCAATTGCTTCCAATAGATGGGCAGGATGCCCCACAGAAAATATGCGCCTAGCGCATAAAAAACACCTTTATTTTTCATGAAAACCTCAATGATGTAAGATGAAGCGAATGATAACAGAGAAAAAAGAGATCAGGTGATTTGTCAATCAGGGATCAGGAAAAAAAGACAGGCCGCCTCGTTTTGAGGCGGCCTGGATCTTTATCAGGGAAGTCAGGCGTCCATTTTCTCCAGCGCATGGCGGTATACCCCGCCAAACAAGGGGGCCATCACGAGCATCAGGTATCCAGAAGCCGCCGAAAGGACAAACGGCACAATACAGCACAGCACAATAGTGAAGATCAACACCTGGTAGAGAAGGCTGACACCAATGGTCAGTCCCGTGAAAAATATATACGCCAGCAGGAACTCGCCCAGATTGCTGCGCAAGATGCGCCACCATTCGCGGAAGCGGAAGGCTGCCGCAAACTGTTCCGTGACGGCCACATGGCAGATGATGACGGACTGGATGAAGCCCAGCACACCCGACAGGAGGATCACCAGGCCGAACATGACGTAACTGCCTCCCATGGTGAGCAGGGAAATGATGGTCAACAGGCCTTCAGATCCCATATCACCGCTTTCGGCAGCCAGTTCGGAAAGGACAATGGGGAAGAACATGGCCCCGTATCCGACGATCCACAAGATGATCAGCGGCAAAGCGAAGATGAAGGATTGCCCCATTAGTTTCAGCCCGTTCAGGAGCAGGTCTCCCCAGTCATCCCACTCCGGCAGGGTGGGTTCGCCATCCCCTTCCACCACTTGTTTGATGATGCGCATCATATAACCGTAGAGCGCCAGGAGCGGCAGGAGGGGAATGGTGAAATTGGCAAGCATCAGTCCACCGGCAATGAGCAGCTTGTTTTGCCATTTCTCGTCTTTAAACGGGTAGGTGAAGATTGATTTCAGGTTGGCGCTGGTAAAGGTATCCATTGTTTTCTCCAATCTAGGTACTGGGTGCGTGCTTTTCGCGTACCCACAGGATGATCAAGGCCGCCAGGGTCAGGGCCGAGACGGCTGCCCCAATCGCCAGGATGGTGGTATAGGCCGGGTCGGGATGGTTGCCGACCACTTTCAATGTCAAATCCACCCGCGCGACATCAAAAGCTCCCACGGCATTGGTCACCTGCCATACTTTAAGGTGCTGCCACAGGTCATGCCCGATCAGGAAGAAGCCGCCTAACATGCTGACTTGCAGGATGGGGGTATGTTCCCGTTCGTTCAGCCAGGCCTGGAACTCGATCGCTGCCAGAATGAGCAGAATGACCACAGGCAGGATGATCATGCGGAAGGTGGCACGTTCCCCGGCCAGCAGCGGGATCGGGATCAGACGTACCAGACGGTAGACCCGCCCGATGGAAAAAATAAATATAATCACAACTGGCAGCAGCAGAGCCGGGTAGCCGGTTTCGCTGCGTTTATTTTTTAGCCAGCGGCCCACCCCAAACCACAGCAGGAAGGCCGCGCCGAGGATGCCGAGATACAGATCAAACTCCCACCAGGCCAGAGAGTTGAGCATGCTGCGCGGGGCTTCAATCGCATCGGCCGGGAAGACGATTGTGACCATCGAGCGCAGCGTGTCCCATACGGTGGGGTATCCGCCCAGGAAATCATCGTCGTATTGCCCAAACATCATCGCCGGGGGCAGGATGCGTACCATGCTGAGCAGTATCGCCGCCACACCTGCCTTGACCGCCGGCCAGAAAGCTTTTGCCGAGGTGAGGCCGATCAGCCCGATAAACATCAACCCCCACACATAATGGTGGAAGGCGCCTTGCAGCCAGATGGCAAACAGGAGGATCGCCATTTTCGCCACCCAGGCCCAGCTTTTTTGCCCATCCACCACCAGTTGAATGATGAGGGCCAGAAACCACGGGAACAGGAAGTATCCGGCGAAGGTTACATGCCCCACGCTGAGGTGGGTGAGGTTGTGACCGTTGAAATTAAACAAAAGGAACAGGGGGGTGAAGGCTGCCAGCGAGAGGTGATAGCGGCGACGGAACCACAGCAGGCCCCAAAAGCCCAGGGTAAAGAACAGCAGCACCTGCACCAGCACGAACGGGCCGACATCCATGAATTTGAGCAGCAGGATTTGTGGTGAAAGGATCGGGTCGGGCACGGTCATAAAGCGATCGGTGATCCCGCGCAGAGCCGAGGAGTCGGTCATGTGCAGGGGCAGCACGCCGTTCATCACGGCGTTCTTGGTAAAGGCCAGGCGTGGGGCGTTGATTTCGGCCCAGTCCAGCCAGTCAAAAGGAATTGCCCCCCAGTTGAGAAACCTCCCAAACAGGAAGACCCCCAGCGCATACAGGCCGCCCAGCCAGCCCCAGCCCAGCCAGGGGAAGTTTTTCTCGGTTTCGCGGTCAAAGATGGCAGCCAGCAGATGCTGGAAGAAGTTGATCGTTTTCTGTACGGTGTTAATGGCATACCTCCTGAAAGAATGTCGTGCATCAATAGGGGGCAGACGACATCCGGTATGGTTAATGATAATGGAAAATTCCTGTTATTGCGACCCCACAGAGGTAGAGAATTTGCACCGCTTCGGCTTCGATTCTCCAGGAGGAAAACCAATGCCTCCCTCCCGCAGATTTCTCGCGGCGGGGAGGGGATATCCGTGTTGTGTTTTCCCTTATTTAATCACGACAGCAAATACGCCATGATCCACTGAGTCGTGGCGATCAGGGCGTCCATGTGGGTGCGCTCGTAAGAGTGGGAAGCGTCCACGCCGGGGCCAATCAGGGCCACCGCCGTATCGGCGCCGGCGCGCAATAATGCCCCGCCATCTGAACCATAATAAGGATAGATATCTACCTTGAAGGGGATGTTGTTTTCTTCGGCCAGTTGGCGCAGATGCTGGCTGAGACCGTGATGATACGGCCCGCTGCTGTCCTTGACGCACAGGGTCACGTTGTATTCGTCCGAAGCCTGGCCGTCACCAATGGCGGCCATGTCGACCACCACCAGCTCATCAATGTCAGCGGGGATGCCCGCTGAAGCGCCGTGACCAACTTCTTCAAAAACACTGAAGAAGAAATGCGATGTGCGCACCGGGGTCAGCCCGGCTTCGTGCAGAGCTTTGACGGCGGCCAGCATACAGGCAGCGCAGGCTTTGTCATCCAGATAACGGGATCGCACGAAACCGTTGACCACTTCCAGACGCGGATCAAAAGCCACAAAGTCGCCCACCTCGATCCCCAGGGCGCGGGTTTCTTCACTGTCCAGCACGCGTGCATCCAGACGCACTTCCATGCTGGCTGCTTCGCGGGTGATTTCGACGGCGTCTTTGCCATGCACATGGGAGGAAGCCTTGTTTGGCATCAGGCTGCCACGGCAGGTGCGGCCGTCGGCAGTGAAGACAGTGCAGGCTTCACATTCCACCGAAGCCCAGTTCAGGCCGCCCAAATTGGTCAGGCGCAGGCGGCCTGAGGGCAGAATCTCTTTGACCATTGCGCCCAGGGTATCCAGGTGGGCGGCCAGGGCGCGCGCTGGCCCGGGCTGACTGCCTTGCCAGGTAGCTAAAACTGCGCCTTTGACGGTGCGCTTTAATTGTAAGGGGGGGAAAGCGGCCAGCGCCTTTTCTGTCCAGTCCGCCGCGCTTTCGGTGAAGCCGGTGGGGCTGGGGATATTCAGCAAATTACTGAGGACGTCAAGCAGATAGCTTTGATCAACAGGCGGAAGCGGCATGGGGGTATCCTATTCTTTCTTGTCTTTTAGGGGCGGGGAAATGGACTTGTTCAACACAGAGGGGGAAGCGCACAAAATTAACATGCGACTGCGGGTAAGGTCACTGTAGCGAATTTCAATCGGACAGATGAAACGGAACGCGCTCATATTCGGGATTATACCAGAGGGGCACGGGCATTGTGGATGATGCGACCGGCCGGGGGGATGCTCATATCCAGCAAACGCCTGCCTGTATAAAGCCAAGAAACGAAGTAGGTAGATTCCCTTAGCGATTTTAGGAATATTCCTTATGGAATTGTGTGCCCAACGATGCTATAAGAAAAAAGATGGTAAAGACTTTATTTAAAAAGGAAGAAAATTATGAATCAGCAAACTTTTCCCGAAAGTGATGCCCGGCATCACACCCAAAAGGTAAAAGCAAAATTCGAAGATTTGATCCACCATCTTCGGACAGACCTTGAAAAAATAGATGACCCGCAGGCCAAAGCGCTGTTTGAGACTTCTGCCGAAGTTCTGGCAGGATTGAATAACGCTTTTGAACATTATGAAGAGAAAACAGAAAAAGCCTGGAAATCTTAATGGCATCAGATCGCAAGCGAATGTAATCCATTTTCCGTATGCTGCCGTGCGGGGATGGTGAACATCGCAGAAAGGAATATTTGAATGAAACAAAACATACGCTACGGATACAACCTCTCCAGTGAAGAGCATCCTCCCCATGATCTCATCAAAAATGCCCAACGGGCCGAAAAACTGGGTTTCGATTTTGTGATGATCTCGGACCATTACCACCCCTGGCTGGATGTGCAAGGACATTCGCCTTTTGTGTGGAGCATGATCGGCGCCATCGCCCAGGCCACCAGCACCATCCGCCTGGGGACAGGGGTCACGTGTCCCATCATGCGCATTCATCCGGCAATTATCGCGCAGGCGGCGGCGACGAGTGCGGCGTTGATGGAGGGGCGCTTTTTCCTGGGCCTGGGTTCCGGCGAAAATTTGAATGAGCATATCCTCGGGGATCATTGGCCGACGGCTCCTATTCGGCTGGAAATGCTGGAGGAAGCGGTTGAAGTGATCCGCCTGTTGTGGGAGGGTGAAGAAGCCAGTTACTATGGCGAGTATTTTACGGTTGAGAATGCCCGTATTTATACCCTGCCCGACGAGCTGCCGGACATGTATATCGCTTCGGGTGGCGACATCTCGGCAGAAATCGCTGGAGAAATGGGTGATGGGTTGATTGCCCTGTCTCCTGATCAGGAAGTTCTGAATACTTTCGACGAAAGCGGTGGCAAAGGGAAGCCTAAAATTGGTAAGCTGGATGTGTGCTGGGCAGCCAGTGAAGAACAGGCCCGCAAGGTTGTCCACAAACAATGGGCCAACACCGGAGTGCCGGGGCAACTGAATGTGGAGCTGGCTACTACTACCTTTATCGAACAAGCCGCTTCATTGGTCACCGAAGAGCAGGCTACTGAACATGTCATTTGCGGCCCGGACCCGGAAAAACTCCTCGCTGAGATCCGCAAGTATGCCCAGGCGGGTTTTGATCATATCTATTTTCATCAAATTGGGCCTGATCAGGATGGCTTTTTCAAATTTTATGAAAAAGAGATCCGGCCCAAATTGCAATCACAGTAAGCAGGAAAGGAGAAAACGATGCCTTACTCATCTATCAAGGATTTACCGGAAAGCGTTCGTGACAATCTGCCCAAGCATGCCCAGGACATTTACCGTGCGGCCTATAACAGTGCCTGGGACGAGTATAAAGATGCTGAAGATCGTTATGGAGATGCCTCGCGGGAAGAAACGGCCCATAAAGTGGCCTGGAGCGCAGTGAAAAACGAATATGAAAAGGATCAAAGCAGCGGCAAGTGGACTAAAAAGGGGGGATGAGGGCTCATTGCCCGCCGCATGCTTGCAGAGCCTTCCGCTGGTTTAGCTCCGGCGGAAGGTTTTGATTCGCACAGGGGTATGCTCTGGTGAAGTTTCCCTGCCATCTTTTTCAAGACTGAGGGAGGGAAGCGGACGCTGATACCGTCCCGGTATCAGGTGAGTACCCTCTCTCTGAAACCAGACGAATAAAAGAACAGCACATTCCAACCAATATTTTGTATGAATAACCCAAAAAAATCACCCAAAAATGCAATTAGCTGGTAGAAAATCATTTTATGGGTATGACCTCTGTCACTTGCCGGAAACGGGAAACTATATTAAACTTATTGGGTATAAAAGAGTAATCTTATCAAAATTATCAAAAGAGGCTGATTTCATGCAAATTACCAAACAGGCAGACTATGCACTGCGTGCCATTCGTTATCTGGCAGCACTTGAACCGGGAAAACGGGCCGCAACCAGTTTTATTGCCAAAGAAGAACATATTCCCCCCTCATTCCTGGCGAAGATTGTCTCCCAGCTTTCTATCGCGGGTTTGATCGCCACGTCCCGCGGAGCACGCGGCGGGGTTTCGCTGGCGCGGGCTCCTGAAGAAATTTCCGTGCTGGAAGTTGTCGAAGCGATTGATGGGCCGATTGCACTGAATGAATGCGTCCTTCATCCCGAAATATGTGAATTTGGCGACGATTGTCCTATTCGCCCGATTTGGCAGGAATCGCAGGCAGAGCTGGTGAAACGACTAAAAAATACCAATTTCCAACAACTTACTAAAACGGTATAATAAAAGCGTTTATGCGGGATGGGTTACCAAAGGAGATGTTTTCAAAGATGCAAGTGGGCAGGCATTGGGTGTTCATTCTTAATAACGGCGATGTGATCATTGACTGGGGCGATAACACTTTCCAGGATGTCTATACCGGCGAATTTTTAACGATGAAAAATAAAGAATTTAGCCGGCATCTCATCCAGGACCCGCAGCTTGATTACTTAAAGAAGGTTGGCATCATCACGGGATATGATCATAGTTCGGTCTTTTTTAACAGTTTGCCTGAACGCCCAAAACACTGAGAAAAGGATTTCGTAAAACAGAGCACCGACCACCCCGCACAAAGGGGTGGTTTTTTTGAGTTAAAAGCACATAGCGTCACGGATCTTTGCCCGTTTTGACTTTCCTGGTTGACGGGTAACGAATTGTCCAATTCCTTTCTTTCCCAAATTCTGGAGTAAAATACCCATTATGAAGACAAATAAACGGGTAATATTGATTTTGTGCCTATTGAGTATTCTGCTGGCAACGCTCTCTTTGTCGGCTGCGGTCCGGCCGGCCCCGGTGATGGACGCCAATGCCTATGACCTGGTTGCTGCGGTGAATGCGCTGCGCGCCAGCAATGGTTTGCCGCCCCTGCAAATGGACGGTACGTTAATGGCAAGCGCTCAATCTCATGCAGATTATCAGGCTTCGATTGGCTCGTGGACGCATACCGGCGCGGATGGTTCCAACCCCCGCCAGCGTGCCTATGCCGCCGGTTTTGGCAATGGAGCGACCGTCTTTATCTCGGAGAATGTGGCTCAGGTCAGCCCGGGCACGAGCCTGGATACGGTGCTGTACAGCCTGTGGGCCGATGCGATCCACTGGAACACGATGACCAATCCACAATACACCCACATTGGCGGCGGCGTGGGAGTTGGCTCCAACTATCTTTTCTATACGATTGATGTGGGCTATATTGCCGGCAGTCCGGCCAATTACACCCCGGCCGCTACCTCCGGCCCCGGCACGGTACAGCCCAGCGTGCCCACTCTCACACCAGAACTGATCTTTGCCGTGACCACAGCCACCCCCGGCCCGGATGGCAAAATTGAACATGAGATCCTGCCCGGGCAGGCGCTGTACTCGATCGCCGAAGCATACGGGATGACAATCCAGGAACTGGCGGCGTTGAATGGCCTTGATATTAATAACCCTGTGATCTGGGCAGGGCGGAAACTGCTGATCCGTACGGCGCTGCCCCCAACGCAGACACCGACCATTACGGCCACCGCGCCTACGGTTACACGTACTC
>Ga0334887_1000737_pt1 | contig 49079 bp, 45 predicted proteins | sample GraSluR1_MG_10_FD_207217 | JGI IMG/M metagenome (GOLD analysis project Ga0334887, IMG submission 207217) | Sludge microbial communities from methane-producing bioreactor in Wageningen University, Netherlands - Granular Sludge_18_07-R1 | ecosystem: Engineered > Bioreactor > Anaerobic >...
GGATGCCGGACAGGCCAGCGCTGTAGTGCATTTGGCCCTGATTGGTCTGGTACCGCTGACGCCATAAGAAAATTGGGCAGAAAAATTGCCGTTTGACAGTCGGTGTGATTTATGATACGATGCCTCTTAACAATTTAACAGCCCCGTAAGGCACTCTTATCCAGAGAGGTGGAGGGACCGGCCCGTTGAAACCTCGGCAACCTGGCTTGTACAGCTAAGGTGCCAATTCCGTCAGGAACAGATTCTGGTAGATAGGAGGGCATTCGTCTTTCTTGCCCCCCGCTCAAAACCGGCAGGGGCATTTTCTTTTCTACAGGAGGTTTTTTGTGACCAACACTTTTATGAACTCGGACAAGTACCTGTTTACTTCCGAGTCCGTCACCGAGGGACACCCGGACAAAATGTGCGACCAGATCAGCGATGCTGTGCTGGACGCCTGCCTTGAACAGGACCCGCGCTCTCGGGTGGCTTGTGAAACGGCGACCAAGACCGGTTTCGTGATGATTATGGGCGAGATTACTACCACAGCTTTCGTCAATTTTGACGAACTGGTGCGTGAAGTCGTCAACAGCATTGGCTATGACCGCGGCAAGAAGAGCTTTGACGGCGCGACCTGCGGCGTGATGTCTGCCATTTCCCAGCAGTCCGGTGATATCGCCATGGGCGTTGACCAGGCGTTTGAAGCCAAAACTGGCAAGATGAGTGAGCTAGAAATCGAATCACTGGGCGCTGGCGACCAGGGGATGATGTTCGGTTATGCCTGCACCGAGACGGATGTTTTGATGCCCGCCCCGATCCACTATGCGCATTTGCTGACCCGCCGCCTGGCAGAGGTTCGCAAGAACGGTACAGTGGATTTCTTTTACCCGGATGGTAAATCCCAGGTGACGGTGGAATACAGCAAGGGCAAGCCTGTGCGTATTCCCACTGTATTGATCTCGACCCAGCATGCAGCCGATGCTTCCCAGAAGGACATCCGCGAAGCGGTGATCGAGCACGTGATCAAGCCCGTGCTGCCCGCAGACCTGGTGGATTATGATGACGTGGAACTGTACGTCAATCCCACCGGCCGTTTCCACATTGGCGGCCCGTTGGGCGATGCCGGCCTGACCGGCCGCAAGATCATCGTGGATACTTACGGCGGCATGGGCCGCCACGGCGGGGGCGCCTTTTCGGGGAAAGATGCGACGAAGGTCGACCGCTCGGCGGCGTACGCTGCCCGCTGGGTTGCCAAGAATATCGTCGCTGCCGGCCTGGCTGACCGCTGCGAACTGCAGCTGGCCTACGCCATCGGTGTTGCTCATCCGTTAAGCATCAACGTGGAAACTTTTGGCACCGGTCATGTGGCTGATGAGAAGATCGTCAAGCTGGTCGATGAGCTGTTCGACCTGCGCCCCGGCGCCATTTTGCGCGATCTCGACCTGCGCCGCCCGATCTACCGCCAGACGGCTGCTTACGGCCACTTCGGCCGGGCAGACCTCGATCTGCCGTGGGAGCGCACCGACCGCGCCGCCGCCCTTAAGGCTGCTGCTGGTTTGTAAGATTAGCTTTGTGTAATAGGCAGGGACAGGTGGAATGCCTGTCCCTGTTTTTGTTAAGTTCCTTGGAAAGGTTGGTTGGCTGCTGCATTGTCTTCTTTTATCGGTTGTTGAAATGCAGCAGGTTTGCTTGCATATCCTTTTCAAGGTGGAAGAGGAAATTTTACATTACCCTTGAAAAGGGTTAGTGTGCCAGCAGATCATATTGCTTGTTGACAGGAATTACCAGGATGGAAGTTTTTACGCCAACCTTTCCAAGGGGTGGTTGATTTCTGATACAATCAGCTTTGCTATTATTCTTTTATCGGATCGAGGTTGAAATGAGTTTGAAATATACGCTGATCCAATTTACGGTGAAAACCGTTCTGGCTATTGTCACCCGGGTGGATATGGACTGCAAGGAGCCAGTACCTTTCACCGGCCCGATGATCGTGACGGTCAATCACATCAATGCTTTTGATGCGCCCATACTGATGACGTATTTGCAGCCGCGGCCGATCACGCCGCTGGGCAAGGAAGAATTGTGGGACAGCACCCTTTCTCGAATTTTAATGAACCACTGGGGCGGGATTCCCATCCGCCGCGGGGAAGCCGATATGACTGCCCTGAATGCGGCCCGCGAGGCTTTGAAGCAGAACCGTATCCTGGCGATCGCTCCCGAGGGGACGCGCAGTGATGATGGGCAGTTGCAGCAGGGCAAGCCGGGCGTGCTGCTGCTGGCGCTGCGCAGCGGGGTGCCGATCCTGCCGCTGGCACATTATGGCGGTGAAGCTGTGTTCGATAACCTGCGCCATTTGCGCCGCACGGATTTCCACATTGTCACGGGGCATCCCTTCACCCTGGATCTGCACGGGCAAAAACCTGACCGCGAGCTGCGCCAGGTGGTGACGGATGAGATCATGTATCAAACCGCGGCCCTGCTGCCGGAGAAGTATCGCGGGTATTACCGTGATATGAGCAAGGCTACCGATCAATACCTGAGGTTTGCGCCGGGTGCGCACAGTAATCTGGTGTACGCAGAGGAGATGGCATAAACCCTCCCCTGACTTTCCTGCTGCGCAGGAAATAGGAATTCGTTTCGGAGTGATTTCATCCTCTCCCGCTAGCCGGGAGAGGATGTTTTTATTTCTCTTGGGGTTAGGGCAGTTGTAGGGTGAGCGCCGTTCCACCCTGTGACAGTTGTAAGTTGTTTTTATAAGATTATCGGTGCAACAAACGAGAAAGCGGACAGGTTTCTAACCTGTCCCTACTAAAAAATCCGATGGAGATTTTGCAACCGTTTGGGTAGTCAATCGTAGTGAGGTGGGGCCAACCCACCTTGCAAAAATATTCATGCGGGATGCGGACAGGTCGGGAGACCTGTCCCTACAAAAACTGTCCTTATTTGTTCTTTTCGGGGTATGGGCACACCCCGCGCAGGGGGCAGGCGGGACATTCCGGTTTGCGGGCATGGCAGATCTCGCGGCCGAGGCGGATGATGTTGAGGTGGGCGGTGCTGTAGGTTTCCGGCGGGAAGAGGGCGGCCAGGTGGATGTGAGCTTTCTCGACGGTCATTTTATCGGGACGCAGACCCAGGCGGCCGGTGACGCGGTAGACATGCGTGTCGACGGGAAAGCCGGGCATGTCCAGCGAGAACTGCATCACGATGGCGGCGGTTTTGGGACCGACGCCCTTGAAACGTACCAGCCATTCACGCACTTCTTCCGGCGGCCATTCTTTCAGAAAGTTCAGGTCAAGTTCTCCCCGTTCTTCGGTGATCTGGCGCAGCACGTTTTGCAGGCGCGGGCCTTTCTGGTTAGCCAGCCCGGCGATGCGCACGGCTTCGATGATTTCCTGGGTGGGGGCGTCGCGTACTTCTTCCCAGGTGGGGAATCGTTCGCGCAGGCTGTTGAAGGCTTTGTCGCGGTTGACGTCGTTGGTGTTCTGGGAGAGGATCGTCGAGACCAGTTCGTCTACGGGGGGCAGAGGGTTGCGCCATTCCGGCTCACCATAGAAGCACAGCAAACGCTGGTGAATCTCCCTGGCGAAGTGGCGCAAGGTTTTCTGGTCATTGGATTTCATTTTATTCTTTCTTCACCTGAAAACAGGTGCGCATCTGGCCCACTTCCAGCTTGCGCCAGTTCTGCACCGGGCGGGCATCAAAGCCGGCCAGGATTTCTTTTTGGGCAGGCGTAAAGGGCACGCCCAACTGGCGGAGGATTTCCAGGATGACCAGCGGGCGGCCTCGTCCGGTCAGGTCGCCGTCGGCCATCTTGAGGGTGATCCCCAGGGCAGGGCTGGCTGGCGCCAACAGTCCGGGCAGCAGTCCCACGGCCTGATAACCTTCTGCGCCCGCTTTACATACGATCTGGCCGGCAAAGGTGGACATTAAGACAGTGTCAAAAGTCCCCGGGCCGGCGACCATGTCCGCATGGGCAGGCATGGCACGGGCAATGTGACGCAGGGCAGCGGCGCGTGCTTCCGGCAGGCCGACGGGGTCGCACAGACGGGCAAAGGCCAGAGCGGCATTTGCCAACGGTACGGCAAACACCGGCGCGGAACAGCCGTCTGTGCCGAGGAGGACATCTTCCACGGGCATGTCCATCATTTCAGCCACGGTGCGTAAAATGATCTTTTGCAGGGGGTGTTCGGGGTTGATGTAGTCTGCTTTGGGCAGGTTGTGCAGCCGGGTGTAGGCCAGCATGCCGGTATGTTTGCCGGAGCAGTTGTGGTGCAGGGGGGTGGGTTCTTCGCCGCGCAGCAGGAGGGCCTTGGCGCTGGGTTTGTCTTCAGGGTCATGCACCCCGCACAGCAGGTCTTCCGGATGGATGCCGATGCGCAGGTGAAGCGCTTGCAGCACGCGGACATGCTTGTCTGTGCCATGATGTGAGGCGCACATCATGGCGATTTCCTGGTCAGTGAGACCGAAGGCTTCCCGACCGCCGCTTTCGATCAGGGGCAGGGCCTGGAAGGGCTTTGAAGAGGAGCGCAGAAAGGCAACGGTCTTGGGGTCTCCCAGGCTGGCGACGAGGTTGTTCTGATTGTCAACGATGGCAGCCGCGCCGATCTGCAGGGATTCAACCATCGGGCCGCGGGTGTATTCTGTGAGGGGGATATAGGTGGAGAGGTTCATGGATTTCTCCGTAGGGTAGGTTTGTTACTTGCCGCTTTCATCCTCTTTAGCGGGCAGGTAGTTATTCGTATAGCATTGGTAGAGGCCGTGCTGCAGGCGCTGCTGATACTGTTCCTCATATTTCCGGTCAAAATTCAAATCTTTGAGCAGGTTATCGATCAGGCTCTCGGTTTTTTCTGCCGGGTTTTCCCGTTTCGCCAGTCTTTCCAGCCCGCGTGATACTTTGCGCAGGAATTGTTTTTGGGCAGAGATGCAGTCATGCGGGATCAATCCTTCCCGTCCGTTGACGATCAGGTAGTCCTGATATTTTTTGGTGTTGAGGTGATTTAACTGTTCCTGCCAGAGGGGAATGTCGGCATCACCGAGGAAAGGCGGCTGTTTTGCAAGGACGGCATCCCCGATGAAGATCACTTTTTGTTCAGGAAATTCGGCCCAGATGGCGCCTCGGGATGGCCCCGGATGATGTGCGAGAATCATCGGGGAGGTGTTCCAGTACACGATCAGGCGATCGCTGAAGGTGATTTCGGGCGGCGCCCAGCGCAGGTTGCCCGTGCGGGGATACTGCTGCCAGTCCGCGCCGGTTTCCGTTTGGTACCCTTTCATGCTGCCGGGGCGGCCATGGAATGCGTTGGCGGTTTCCTCGCTGGCGACGAGGGTGCATTCCATCCCTCTGCCGCCCAGAGTGCGGTCGGCGTGGGCATCTAGGTAGATCAACAGCCGGTTAACGCCGCCGCCCAGGCTCAGCAATGCCGCCCGCCACGAGCGGACGTCTTCTGGCTGAGAGGGAGAATCAATCAGCAGGAGGCCATGCGGCCAGTTGACTGCGCCCAGGGTTACCCCGTGATAACCTGTTTCGATATAGATGCCGGGAGCAATTTCTTTCATGAGCTACTCCTCTTCGTCAATCTGTTTCGTGGGAATCTGGAAAGAGAAGCGGCTGCCTTGCTGCGCTTTGCTTTCAACCCAGATTTTACCGTCATGTGCCTGAACGGCCAATTTGCAGAATGCCAGCCCGAGGCCAATGCCTTTGGGCAGGTCCGGTGATGTGTAAGTGGTAAATTTGTTGAAAATTTCTTCCTGCACGGCTTCGGGAATACCGGGGCCGCTGTCCTGCACCCAGAAGCGGATGCAGTCCGGGGTTTTCATTTCCGCCCCTGCCGAGATGCTTTCATTGGCCGGGGTGAATTTGCTGGCGTTCTCCAGCAAGTTGATCAAAACGCGTTTGATCATGTCAGCGTCCACCTTGATCTGCGGCAGATTTTTGTCAATTTCTGTGTGAATGGTTTGCTTTTTGTGCGCGGCAATCGGCTCAACTGTGAGGATCGCCTCTCTCAATAATTCCCGGGGCAGCACTGGTGCGGGATCGGTGATGCGTTGGCCGGTTTCCAGGCGGTTGATATCCAGCAGGGAGCGGATCATGCGCTGCATGCGTTCGGTGGAGCGTCTGGTGATGGACAGCACAGGTTCCAGCATGGGGTTGAACTCGTCCGGCGCGATGGCGGGCAGCATTTCCAGGCTGGAGATGATGTTCGACAGCGGGGAACGCAGGTCGTGGTAGATCATCGCGGTCAGGTCATTACGCAGGGTTTCCAGTTTTTTGCGCTGGGTGATATCCTCCACGATCCATTGCAGGTTTTCCTGTCCGGCAATATTCACCTGGCGCACGTGCATCTCAACCGGAATGCTGTCCCCTTCCAGCGGATAAAGCTGCGACTCATAGATGACGGTATTGTCTTGCTGTACGTTTTGGCAGTCATCACCCAATGCGTCCACATCTGCCCAGTGCAGTTCGAGGATGTTGTGCCGTTCGAGATTTTGCAGGGGGGTGCCTAAAAACTGGATGGCGAGCCGATTGGCTTCAAGGATATGGCCCCTGCGGTCGGTAATGATGATCGGGGTCAGGCTGTCTTCAAACAGCTGGTAATAACGACGGTTGGTGGCTTGCAGAGAATTGTAAAGGCGCGCATTATAGATGGCGATACCGGCCTGACCGGCAATCGTTTGCAGGAGGGTCATTTTTTCTTCGGAGAAGAAATCGGTTTCAGGATGGACGAGGGTCAGCACACCGACCAGTTCATTTTGGACGAGCAGTGGAATGCAGATGGCGGATTTGGGGCCGGTGCGGTTTTCTTCATCGTCGGGGCGGTGCAGCCAGCGGTCATCTTCGGCAGTGTTGGCGATCAAGACTGATTCTCTGTTCTGTACCACCCAACCGGCCAGTCCCTGGTCGAGGGTAGCCTGCAATTGTTCGGCTTTGTGGGAGTCAAGCTGGCCGTCCAGGACGATGGCGCCTTCGACGGGGCGTTGTTTCTCGTCCAGCACGATCAAGCTGCCGCGTTCTGCGCCGACATTTTTGGTAAACAGGAAAAGAACCCTGCTGAGAACATTGTGCAAGTTTAATGAGGAAGTCAGCTCGCGGCTGATGGTGTAAAGAAGCTCAAGAGAGGCTTGCGTGGCGTCCTTTGTCATGGTTCCAATCCCTGCCTGAATGGTCCTGCGCCTGTTGAAAAAAGAGGATGATTCAAGCGATAAAGGCAAGAATACCCCGGTTTTCTTATGAAATGAGTATAGCATAAACTGTATTTTTGAACTGTTTTCGTGGAAAAAGAGGAGGAATTAACGCCGTTTGCGGGGTTTGATGGGCTGTGCAGGGGCGTGCTGGACGGGTTTCTTATCTGTGACCACGCTTTTCTGACGAAGTTTACCGGCAATCTCTTTTTCAACAAACAGTTTTTCCCCGCTGAAGGGGTCGATGCCGGTATGGTACATCACGCTGGCGTAGGTGGAGGGAGTGGGGGTGAAGATCTGCACCTGCTCGGGATTGAGGCGTAATTCCCGGCTGGCGTAGGTTTTCAGCTTTTGCATGTCGGCCTGTGTGCAGCCCAGATAGGCGGCGATCAGGTAATAGGTGAGGAATTGCTGCTTGCCGGCATCGCGGTTCATCTGGTCAAACATGGCCTTGAAGTCGTGCAGGTCTTCCACGCCGGGCTTGCCCATCCGGCGCAAGACATGCTCTTCAGTGTGTTCGGGGGCGATCTTCAACTGCCCGGAGGTGTGATGCTCGACGATCTCTTTCAGGTAGGTTTTGCCATGCTGGCGGTCGGCCAGCACCATGTCATAGCGGATGCCGGAGGCGACGAAGACTTTTTTGATGCCGTCGATTTTGCGCAGCCGGCGCAGCAGGTCAAGCTGCGGCTGGTGATTGATCTTCAATACGGGGCAGCGCTCGGGGGTCAGGCAGCGCCTGTCCTGGCAGCTTCCGTCCTTCAGCTTCTTGGGACATTCGTAGCCGTACATATTGGCGGTAGGGCCGCTGACATCCTGAATGTAGCCTTTGAAGCCGGGCAGTCTGGTGATGCTGCGGGCTTCGTTTTCTATGGAAGCGGGGCTGCGCCAGCGCACGGTGCGTCCTTCGTGGACGGCGATTGCGCAGAAATTACATTCACCATAGCAGCCGCGGTGGGTGGACAGGGAAAAGCGGATCGTCTCGAGGGCTTTGGCATCACCCTGGGCCTGGTAGAAGGGGTGCTGCTCGCGCTCAAATTGCAGGGCATATACCTCGTCCATTTCGTCCTTGCTGAGGTAGAAATTGGGCGGGTTCTGGATGAGGAAGCGGTTGCCGTGCTGCTGGCACAGGCCGCGGGCATTGAGCGGGTCGTTGTTCTTGTAGAAGCTGTGGAACATGTCGATGAAGGCCTGCGGGTCTTCCCTGACGGTTTCATAGGCGGGCAGTTCGATGTAGTCAGGCTGCGGATCGCTGGCAATGTAGGATAGTCCGCGCAGGCTGCGCCAGTCTGTGCCGCTTTTCAGGCATTCGGCCAGTTCCACGATGGTGCGCTCGGCCATGCCATACACCACGATGTCGGCCTTGGCGTCAAACAGGATAGCCCGGCGGATGCTGTCGGACCAGTAGTCATAGTGCGCCACGCGCCGCAAGCTGGCCTCGACCCCGCCCAGCACAATCGGGACGGTGTTCTTGAAATGGCGTTTGATCAGATTCGTGTAGGCGATCACAGCGCGGTTGGGGCGGCGATTGTTCTCGCCGCCGGGGGTATAGTCATCGCTGCGGCGGCGCTTGTTGGTGGCGGTGAAGTTGGCAACCATCGAGTCTACCGATCCGCCGCTGATGCCCCAGAAGAGGAGCGGCTCGCCCAGGCGGGTGATGTCGCCCGCACTTTGCACGTCCGGCTGGGCGATGATGCCCACGCGATAGCCGCGCGCTGCGAGCAGCTTGCCGATCAGCGCCACGCCGATATAGGGGCTGTCGATATAGCTATCCCCGCTGACGAGGATCACGTCCAGCGCGTCCCAGCCGAGGGCTTGCATTTCTGTGCGGGTAGTGGGGAGGAACATGTTACTCCAGGGGGAATGAGGGTTACCAGTATTAAGTGTACGATACCAGAGATGGGGGTGGATGTCAATCAGGCAATCAGCAATCAGGTAATTAGGGATCAGGGATTTGCGTTCAGTCAAAAAAAGCAGGGTGCGTTCGCTGTTGAACGCACCAGAGTTCACACCGAGGGTGAAACACGGGTTGCTGTGATTCTGGCAGGCTAGCAAACGATGGCGGCTGACATCGTCATTCCAACGCCGTGCTGCTCGTTCGCACCACGCGGCAGCGTTCGCATTCGGGGTTGTTGCACAGCAGGGCTTGATGGTCGTCAGCGATCATTTCAATGGCGATGTCCAGCATGGGCATCAGCGGAATGGCCTGCACTTCGGCATTGCCGATTTTCACCCGTGCAGTGATTCCGTTGACCGGCATTTCGAGCTGGTTAAAACCGTTGGAACAGCCTGGAAAGCCGGGACATTCGGTGATCTTATTTTCTTCCAGCGCCCAGCGGACGAACTGCCGGCGCCCGGCCAGTTTTTCGGCGTAGTGGATGCTGGTATTGACGGAATGATCCACGCCCAGCAGCAGCACCCAGGCATTTGTCTGGGCCAGGACGCGGATCGGGGCGAGCGGGTCTTTCAGCGTCTGGGCATTAAGAGCGGTTTCGACACCTCTGCCGGCAAAGGAGAGGATGGGGTGGGTAGAGCGCTTGGATGCCGGTTCACGGCGCAGGGTTTCGGGCAAAACGCCCATCAGTTTGTCGGCGGGCATGTTGGCCTCAAAGGGGATCGCCATTCGATTGCGGTCTTTGCCGCTGCCGTAGAGAATGCCGTTGTTTTCCGGCCCGGCTTCGGGCACGATCATGGCTTTGTAGGTGAAGGTGGGCATCATTACGGCGTTGAAATTCGCCAGCAGGGCGCCCAGCATGGTTTCCGCGCCCCCGCGCACTTCACCGAAGGCCTTCAGGGAGGTATGCACAATGACCGGGGTAGTTTCTTCGAGTCCCAGCTTGCGCAGGCCGCAGTCGATTTCACGATAGGACAGCATAACGTTCCTTGATGAACAGATGGATGATTCTGCCTGTATTTATTATACGGTAAATTATATATTTGTTATCGAAAGGAAAGCAGGAAAACGTAGGTTCCACAAGGGTGCGTTCGCTATTGAACGCACCACTCATGTGCCCTTCGGCAAGCTCAGGGGACGGGGTCGGCGCAGGCTGAGCCTGCCGAAGCCGGAGCCTGCCGAAGCCGGAGCCTGCCGAAGCCGGAGCCTGCCGAAGCCGGAGCCTGCCGAAGCCGGAACGGCTTCCGTACTCCTGTGCCCTTCGGCAAGCTCAGGGTCCGGTTACTCTCCACACAGGGGCACTTCACCGGGGTTGGTGTTGGCGTTCAGATTGAGGTTGAAGTAGGGCGAAGGGTCGAGGGTGTTGACGATATCGAGTTCGTTACGGATCTGTCCACTGCCGTCATCCAGCACGATGGAGAAATGCAGGTGCACGCCCACGGGTTTACCAGGTGTGCCGGAGAAGTTGCCCTGATAGCCGAGCAGGGCGCCTGCCTTGACCGGCACTTCGCTGGTGCCGGGCGGGAAGTCGGCGGCGATGGTGGAATTGCCATTGGCGTCCGCCAGGTGGGTGTAATAGGTCCAGATCTGGCGGTTGGACTGGAGGGGATCGCTGGGGATGCGGATGACGACGGTCGATTTCCAGTCCGTTTTACGGGTGAGGTAGCCGTCGTAGGCGGCATATACCGGGGTGACGCCCACGGTGGGCACGCCGAAGATGTCAATGCCCTGGTGGTGGTGTCCGGGACGGAAGGAATCGTCCCACAGGTAGCCGATGAAGCCACTGGTGGGCATCTGGAAGGGGGCGTCACCGCAGTGGGTGTTGGCCTCGATTACCCATTCAGGCACGTTCCCGCCGCCGCGAATCCAGCGCATGACCTGGACGTCACGCCCGCCGTTGCCGAGGAACTGCGGGCGGCGGAACCAGAAGTAGGCGCCCACCAGCACGACGACGATGCCGGCGGAGAGGAAGAATTTGAGGGTTTTGGTCATGCAGGGGATTATAACCGCTTTGGGGGATCAGGTAATCAGGCAATCGGTCAACCAGGCAATTGGTCGATTAGTCAATTAGTCAATTAGGGAATAGGGATCAGGAATTCCTTCCCGCAGGTTGGAATGATGTGCTTTCCGCGGGCTTGTTCAGGTTTTGGGATTATGAAGAATGCACAACGAACATCCCTGCGGGAGGTTTGGAGCTGGCGGTGGGGGAGCCTCCCGCAGGGTTGAATCTTGAACAGAGGGTTAAGAAGCGTTGACAGGAATTAAATTGGCGATGGTCTTTCTTCGAATCCTGGAGGTTTGGGTTTTGTGGTGGCTGCAGGGGTTCGATCGTGTTGAGCAGCAGTGCGCCATCCTTGTAACAGCTGGTGAACCGCCTGTGCGCCAACGATCGGCGCATGAGGTGCTTGAAATGCAGTAGGATACAGAATAAAAGGATGGTTCTGCAAGCCGCCCAGGCCGCCATGGTGACTAACCTGATTTTCAAATCCGCTAATTTCCTGGGTGACGGGATCATAGGCGGTATTTAACAGGATATCCGGGCAGTTTTCATAGCTGCTCTCTTGGAAAAGATGCCTGGCAGCGTTCACGCCATAATTTTTCAAAGGGTCAGTGCCCTCAATTTTGCCGTCCGCAAGATAATTAACCCCGCCTTTCCCTATCACCATCGGTCCATATTGCTCTGATTGAATCAGTGCGAAACCAATCCCCGGATGGTTGATTAAACCTAACAGCAGGCCGGGATAGGCGTTCTGTAGTTGTTCTTGAGTCAAGCGTGTTTCTGCAGCGGTGAAGTAGATCAACCCGGCACAACCGGAAGCCAGCACCAGAACTTTTCCATCGTCCGCAGCGGCTATTTGCCTGGCTACCTTTCTTTCAGGACCCACCTGGACAGCTCCCGCCTGTACTTTACCGGCGAGAGCCTTGCGAATGATGTTTGCGGTACGCGAGGCTGGAGCGATTGATTCGTTTAAGAAAGCGCTGAGATTATCCCAGGCTTCATTGGTATCCAGGGCACCCACCAGCTTTGATTCGTCTTTCAATAAACCTTTCACCAATTCATCTAATTTCAAGCCATATGCTGCTTGAAATGTTCGGCCAAAGCTTTGCCCATGATCGGAAAGGACGATGATATGGTAGGGACGTGGCGCATTTTGCAGCGCACGTTCGATGCGCTCAAAATACTGGTCTGTATTCTTCAGGGAGCGGGCTGCTTCGGTGGAATACATGCCGGCGTAATGCGCAATATCATCATAGCCTGCATAGAGGACATAGGCTGCCGGCAACCCGCGTAACATATCACTGATGAGTGCGTAGGTGGAAAGATCTTGAAGGATCGGCGACATAAAGCCGCGTAAGAAGGCGTAGGTGAAATTTCTGGCGCTTACCCGGTAGGGATAGCGCTGCGCCCGCTGCCAAAAAGCCTGTCCCCACTCTTTTACAACTTCCACAAGAAAGCGAGTGATCAAGCGGATGACGACATGAGGGTTGATCAAATAAAAATAGAACCCTGGGCCGCGATTGCGGCTTCGATCCAGTAAGGTACTGATCGTAAACAGGCTTTCGGAGGCGTCTCCCGAAAACATATTGCCGCGCGAAGAACCACCCTTGTTGCAAAGTCCTTCGCCATTGGTTTGCTGCGCTTCAATTTTCTGGGCGTCGCTTGGTAAACCCGAAAGTACCAGCTTGCGCTGCTGCCGATCCCACCAGCGATAGGCGGGGATATTGGCATTTCTGCCCAATAAAATCCCTGCTTGCATCGCCCCGGTTTGAGAAGAGAATTCTGTTTCCCATCCTGTGATTCGATGACTGCCGCGTTGCAGCCATCGTTGAAGCGTGGGCATATTCCCGTCTTTGATGGCATGCCGTAATAATTCCTCACTCAGCCCATCAATTTCTAAAAACAAAAACCCGGGGACCTCGGTATGGATCTGGTTTCCCGTGCGTTTTATCATGCTGTGGATGACGTTGCGGTCAAACCAGCGGTCTTCTTCCAGAGAAAACAGGCTGCTGACGAGGGTGTTAACTGCGGTCAAATCTACCAGGATCCATATCGCGGTCGGGATATCCTGGATCACAATTCCCGGTAAAAAACGGCCCAACAGGAAAATAAAAAAGCCATTCACAAAAGTCGTCATCACGGGATACAGCCAAAACGGCAGTCTGGCGAAGAAGTTGACAAACATCCACCAAAAACCAGACTGAGTGAGGGCTATCCCAATGATCATGATAACGATTGCCGCTACCCGTGTGTACTCAAAACCCGGCAGAATGCGCTGTAACAGGATCAAGGCGATTGTATGTGTAGCGCCAATGACCCCAATTTGTAATAACCGTCGTGCGAATTGTTTATTCATTTTCAGCGTTCCGAGACCTTTGCTGAACCTGGGAACTGAGATACTGGTTGATGAATTCTGACATGGGAACCCCTTGATGAGAGAAGTCCAAATACTTCTTCTAGTGTAATGGAATTGTTATGGGCTGGCAACTGGATTTGGGAAATCAGGGCATTCGGCAATCAGGGAATAAGGATCAGGAATTTCCTCCCGCAGGTTGGCATGATGTGCTTTCTGCGTGCTTGTTCAGATTTTGGGATTATGAAGGATGCACAACGAACATCCCTGCGGGAGGTTTGGCGCTGGCGGTGAGAAGCCTCCCGCAGGGTTGAACTTGAATAGATGGTTAAGAAGCGCTGATAGGAATGAAATTGACGATGGGCTTTCTTCGAAACCTGCGGGAGGGGGGATGTCGGGACGTGTGCTGATTGAAATGGTGCTGTCGCGCGAAGCGTGCACGGTCATTTGAGCTATTGTTGATCAGGGATTCGGGAAGAGATTGTTTTTTTTTGCAGGGGCGGATGGTATCCCCTGCGCATCAAGCTAAGGCAAAACTTCCCTTGGAAAGGTTGGCGCACTTAGCATTTTACTTCCCCAGTCCCGCCGCCCGTAAGATTTAATGGCTTGCGAATCGCCCTTTTTCAAGGTTGATCTCGTGCAAACCTTGAAAAGGGGGGCATTGCTAACCAATTTATGATACTTTGAACACATTTTGCCATCCAACTTTATAGAATCCAACCTTTCCAAGGGGAGCATTTGTTTTTTTCTTAGCTTGATGCCTATGGGATGGCATCCGCCGGCTTCCTTTGTTAACTGTGACGATTTGGTCGTACTTAACGGGGTTGGCAGGCGCAAGCCGTTTAATACTGCATCAGACCTTGTGCGCCCTTACTCGTATCCGGTTATTTAGAAAACATCTCCAGCACATCCGCCTCAATTTCCACGGATTTTCCTGTATCTGTGTTTACCGGTGTCCACAGGGTGATCGCTTTTGCGAGGAGTTTTCTATCTGTCTTTCGCAGCAGTTCCGTATGGCGTTCAAAAAATCGACGTTTGGCTTTGCCGATCCAGGTGCGGGCAATGATGACATCCTCCAGATAGGCGGGGTGTTTGTAACGGATTTCATGCTGGATAACGACCCATACAATGGAAGAGAGCTCTTGCCAGTTTGGCGCGGCGGCGTTCCAGTGGGATATCGATGCATTCTGTACCCAGTTCAGGTAGACAACATTATTGACATGCCCCAGCTCGTCAATGTCCTCTGGCTGGACGTTGATCTCCATCTCGAAGGGTTGGGTGAGAGAGACATTGCCCATCGCTAGACCAGTTCGCCGCGCATGGACCAGGGGCCGGCCCAGGTGATCTTGACCGGCAGGAGGCTGCCGCGCAGGTCTTCGTCGGATTCGACGAAGACGAGTTTGTAGGTGGGAGTGCGGCCGCGCCAGCGGCCTTTCTTCTTCTCTTCAAAGAGCACGTCCACGGTCTGGTCGATGTAGCGGGCGTTGATCTCCGTGCTGATGCCTTCCTGGAGTTCTTCCAGCAGGCGGAAGCGGCGCCATTTCTCTTCGTCCGGCACGTCGTCGGGCATTTTGCGCTCCGAGAGGGTGCCGGTGCGCGGGGAGTAGCGCGCCAGGTGGGCCACGTCCAGCCGGAGTTCAGCCAGCAGGTCATAGGTATGCTGGAACTGCTCTTCGGTCTCGCCGGGGAAGCCGACGATGATGTCGGTGGCGATGGAGACGCCCGGGATGCGCTGGCGAATGCGCTGGATGAGCTGGCGGTATTCTTCCACGGTGTAGCCGCGGCGCATGTTCGCCAGGACTTCGTCATCGCCGGCCTGGTTGGGGACTTCGATGTGGGGCATCAGCTTGGGCAGCTCGGCCACGGCGTCCAGCAGGTCGTTTGACATCTGGTTGGGGTGCGAGGTCAGGAAGCGGATGCGTTCCAGGCCTTCGATTTCGTGCACCTGACGCAGCAGCCCGGCCAGGGAGGGGTAGTCGGGGTTATCGCGGCCGTAGCGGTCGACGATCTGCCCGAGGAAGATGATCTCCTTGACGCCCTGCTCGACCATCAAACGCGCTTCGGAGAGGATGTGCTCCGGCGGGCGGGATTTCTCGCCGCCGCGCTTGGAGGGGATGATGCAGTAGGCGCAGGCGTGCGAGCAGCCGTCCATGACGGTGATGAAGCCGGAGACAAGCTGGTTTTGCTCATAGGATGGCAGGGCCAGTTCGCCGTCCATCCAGGCAAAGCGTTCGTCCGTGCGGGCGTTTTCTTCCTGGTGGTCGGTCTGCGCGGCCAGGTACTCCACCAGCGGGCGGATGTCGGAAGGGGCGGAGACAATCTTAATGAAAGGGAAGCGCTCTTTGAGAGCTTCGTTGCCCTTGACGCCGATCATACAGCCCATTACGGCGACCACCAGATTGGGGTTATTGGTGGCAAGCGGGCGCAGGCCGTTCAGACGGCCATAGGCGCGGTCTTCGGCGCTCTGGCGCACCATGCAGGTATTGAGCACGATCACGTCGGCGTCATCGGCGCGCGGCGTGTGTTCATATCCGAAACGCTCCAGGGCAGATGCGGCCCGGCGCGAGTCGGCGACATTCATTTGACAACCTTCGGTCCATACGTGATATTTCATGGGGCAGATTATAACAGGGAATGGGAAGCAGTCAATCAGTGACCAGTCAATCAGGAAAAACGGTACGCAAGCAATGGTAGTTTCCTGATTGACGGATCAACTGGTTGACTGGTTGACGTGCCCACCTGATATAATTCCAGCAGGATGGAAAAACGAAAACCTGTTATTCTGCTCATCATTGCCGCGGCTGTTGTGCTGTGTTTTCTGTCGCTGGTCATTCGGCCAGTACGAGAGGGGATTGCCTCGCGGCTGGAGACGTGGCGTACGCGCATCTATTATCTTGTCTCCCCGCCGGAAGAGGTGGTTTTTCTGCCGATTGAGGTCACCGCGGCGGCGCACGCCACCAAGCAGGCCGCATTGTTTGGCGGCTCTGCGCCTACGCCGACGTTTTTCATCCAGCCGACTTTGGACGCTGTTGGCGCTGGTACGCCAGTGCCGCAGGAGTCCGTTAGGCCATTACCGGCCTCGGCGGTTATTTCCGGCGTACCGTATATCTCCCAGCATGGTTTGTGGAATTACTGCGCCCCGGCCACGCTGGCGATGGCGTTAGCCTATGAGGGCTGGACTGGCGATCGTACCGATATTGGTGCGGCGGTCAAACCGGTGGATACCGACAAGAATGTGATGATTTCCGAACTGACGGATTACGTTAACCAGAAAACGCAGTTGAAGGCCATCTACCGCTATGGCGGAGATCTGAATCTGATTAAATCCCTGATTGCGGCCGGCTTCCCGGTGCTGATCGAGAAAGGCACCTTTATCCACGAGACGGCCACCGGCCGCCTGAGCTGGATGGGGCATTATAATTTAATGACAGGCTATGATGATGGACAGCAGACCTTTATTGTGCAGGATGCTTATTTTGCGGCGGATTATCCGATTGCTTATGATCTGATTGAGGATGAATGGCGCGGGTTTAACAATGTCTTTATGGTGGTATATTCGCCCGCCGAGGAGGCGCACCTGAAAGCGGTGCTGGGCGTCTGGCGGGATGTGTCTGCCAGCGTGCAGGTGGCTGCGCGGACAGCCTATGACGAGATTTCGACCACGGCCGAGCTGGATCAGTTCTTCGCCTGGTATAACCTCGGCAGCAGCATGCAGTTGAGCGGTGATTCGCGCGGGGCGGTCGGGGCTTTCGATACTGCCTTTCAGTTTTATCCGGCGCTGCCCGCCGAACGGCGGCCTTTCCGGGTGTTGTGGTACCGCGATGAAGCCTACCAAGCCTACTACAATATGGGGCAATACCAGCAGGTGATCGACCTGGCTACGGCCACCCTGGACACGGCGCGCGAGCCTTGTATGGAAGAAAGTTATTACTGGCGGGGCATGGCGCGCCGCGCGCTGGGCGATGCCAACGCCGCCAGAGCAGACTTTGAAAAAAGCCTGGCCTGTCATCCAGGATATACGCTCAGCCAGCAGGCATTGAGCCAGATGGGAAACTAGACCGAATGGTAAAGATTTTACATTTTGCAGATACGCACATTGACGTAGCCGCCCACGGACGGCGTGACCCGGTCTCCGGTTTGCCGCTGCGCGTGCTGGACTTTTTGAAAGCTCTGGATACGATTGTGGACACGGCGATCACTGAAAAAGTAGACATGGTGCTGTTTGCCGGCGATGCCTACAAAGACCGCACACCGGTGCCAACTTTTCAGCGGGAATGGGGCAAACGCATCCGGCGACTGTCGGATGCCGGTATCCCAACCCTGCTGCTGGTTGGCAACCATGACCTTTCCCCAGCTTTGGGGCGCGCGCACGCCATGCAGGAATATGAAACCCTGCCGGTGCCGCATGTGCATGTGCTCAGCAAACCGGCCTTACTGACTCCGGCCGAGCTGGAAGACCTGCCCCTGCAGGTGATTGCCCTGCCGTGGCTGTCCCGCTCCGGCCTGATGGCAAATTTGGAGATCAGCGCCACAGACCCGGCCGAGGTATATGCCGAGATGGAGGAGCGCATTGTTGAGATGCTGGACAATTGGCTGGAGGAGATTGATCCTGACTTGCCGACCGTGTTCACTGCCCATGCTTCCGTGCAGGGCGCCAAATACGGCGGTGAGCGCAGCGTGATGCTGGGCAATGACCTGGTGCTGCCCGGTAACCTGGTGCGCAATCCAAAATTTGATTACGTGGCCCTGGGGCATATCCATAAGGCGCAGAACCTGAATGAGGATGCCCATCCGCCGGTCATTTACCCCGGTTCGATTGAACGGGTTGATTTTGGCGAGGCCGCGGATGATAAATATTTTGTGATTGCGGAGGTTTCAAAAGGCGAAACGAAGGTGGATTGGCACAAGCTGGATGGCAGGAAGTTCATTGACCGCACGGTCACCCTCACGTCGCTGGTGGAGGTGAGCCAGCAGCTAATGGATGCCCTGCCGGCACAGGATGCCCTGCGCGATGCGATTGTGCGCCTGACGGTGACCTATCCGCGCGATTGGGAGACAGACATTGACGAGAGCGCGGTGCGGCGGCACGCCGAACCGGCGTTCGAATTTCATTTCTTGCGCCGTCCGCAGATAGAAGATCGATTGCGCCTGCCGGAAGGTCAGCTCGCCAGCAGAATGGATCATGCCGAGCTGCTGGTAACCTACTGGAAAACGATGGATGTGGAAGACACGGAGCCATTGAATCAGCTTGCCATGCAAATCATTCACGAAGTGCACAAGGTTGAAGAACATGAACTGCCGGGCGGGCAGGCCGACAGCACAAAACCCGACGTGCAGCGGGATGTGCAAGTCCCCCAGGCTGCCTTGTTTGAAGACGAAGAGTGAGCGAGAGGGTCATCATGAATGTTTTGATCAATATTTTGCTGGTTTTAGGGTTGATCCTGGCGAACGGATTGTTTGCCATGTACGAGATGGCCATGGTTTCGTCCAGCAAAGTGCGCCTGAAACAGCGTCAGGGAGCAGATCAGAAGGCGATTGACGCGGCTGTCGAACTGTCGGAAACACCCAACCGCCTGCTGTCGACTGTGCAGGTGGGGATTACCCTGGTGGGGGTTTTTTCCGGCGCGGTGGGCGGGGTAACCCTGTCCGGTGACCTGGCCCCCCTGCTGGCGCGTTTGCCGTTTCTGGATGCGGGCGCAGCGCAGGCGATTGCTCTGCTGCTGGTGACCTTGACGATCACCTATTTCTCGCTGGTGATTGGCGAACTGATTCCCAAGCGGCTGGCATTGAGCAATCCCGAGAAGATCGCTATTACCTATGCGCGCTTTTTCCGGGCGGTCTCCCGGTTGACTTCACCGATCATCCGGTTGCTGAGTGCGTCTACGGACCTGGGGCTGCGCATTTTGGGCGCCAAGGAAACCAACGAACCGCCGGTGACAGAAGAAGAGATTCGCATGCTTTTACAGCAGGGCACAGAATTCGGGATTATCGAAGAGGAGGAGCAAAGCATCATGGAAAGCGTCTTCCGCTTTGGTGACCGGCGGGTGGATGCGATCATGACCCCGCACACCGAAATCACCTGGCTGGATGTGGAAGAAGAATTTTCCGAGAGTTTACAGAAGATCATGGACAGTCGTTATACGCGCTTTCCGGTTGCCAAAGGCGGGCTGGATAACGTGATTGGCGTTTTATTGACCAAAGACCTGCTGCAAAATACGCTTCACGATCAAGAGATTGATCTGGAGCCGATGCTGCGCCCGGCAGTTTTCATTCCAGAGAGCATGCCGGCGATGAAGGTGCTGGAAAAATTCAAGGAAACCGGATTGTCTGTGGCGCTGGTGATTGATGAGTATGGGGGCATGTTGGGGATGGTCACTCAGGCGGATGTGCTCAAGTCGATCGTCGGGGATATTCCCTCTGCCGGGGAGGACTATGACCGGTCTTCCGTAATGCGCTCGGATGGATCCTGGCTGCTGGATGGATTAATGCGTGTAGATGAATTGAAGCCGATGCTCAACATTGAATCCTTGCCGGATGAAGAACGGGTGGGGTATCAAACCCTGGGCGGCTTCATTATGAGCCAGTTCGACACCATCCCCGTTACCGGGCAGACGCTGGACTGGAGCAACTGGCGTTTTGAGGTGGTGGATATGGATGGCCGCCGGATTGACAAAGTGCTGGTAGCGCCTCTGCAGAGTGAAGACAAGACCGATGAAACCGGCCTGGAAACAGGAGAGCATTCATGATCCCGGTGCGCTTGTATTTGCAAGGGTTTCTTTCCTATCTGGATCCGGTGGAACTGGACTTTTCCAATCTGGATGTGGCCTGCATCAGCGGGGCGAACGGGGCGGGCAAGTCTGCGCTGCTGGATGCCATCACCTGGTCTTTGTTTGGTCAGGCACGCAGCCGTGATGAGTCGGTGATCAATCGCCATGCAGATGCTGCCCAGGTTATTTTTGAATTTGCGTATGAAGGCGATCTCTATCAGGTGGAGCGCACCAATCCGCGCGGCAAGACGAAAATGCTGGAGTTTCGCGTTCAGAATGACAGCGGGAAGTGGATGCAGCTTACCGAGCACACCCTGCGCCTGACGGAATCGCGGATTGAGGAAACCCTCTCCATGGATTACGAGACCTTTACCAATGCCTCGTTTTTCCTGCAGGGGCGGGCTGACCAGTTTGCCCAGCAGCGGCCTGGTGACCGCAAGCGCATCCTTACCAGCATCCTCGGTTTGGAAGACTGGGACAGGTACCGCGAACGGACGATTGTGCGCCGCCGTGAACAGGAGAAAGAACTGGCGGGCATCGACAGGCTGCTGGAAGAAATCCATGAGGAAATTCAGACAGAACCTGCCCGCCGTGCCCGTCTCGCTGCGCTGGAAGAGGATCTGGCACAGTTGGAGGAAATGCGAAAATTGCAGGAATCGGTTCTGGAAGACCAACGCCGGCTGAAATCTGCTTTGACCGAGCAGCAGCAGGTGCTTGAAATGCTGGGCGGCCAGCTTGCGTCTGCCCGCCAGCGGTTGGAACAAAACAAGGCGGCCCTGGCAGAACGGGAGGCCGAGTCAGCGCGGGTGCGCGACCAGCTCCAGCGGGCGGATGAGATCACGGCCGCTTACCAGCACTGGCAGGCAGCGCGTGAATCTTTGGCAGAATGGGACAAGATCTCGGTTGATTTTCACCAAGCTGACGCCAAACGGGCGGCGCCATTGGCAGAGATTGACCGTCAGCGCTCGATCCTGCTGCAGGAGGAGCAGACGCTGCAGGAAAAAGCACAGGAAATGGAAGCTCTGACTGACGCGCTGCCGAAGATGGAAGCCGAACTGGACGAGGTGCGCCGGGCGGTGGAAGCGGCCAATGCCCGTCTGGCTGAACGGGCGGCCCTTCAGGAGGAAGAGCACCACATCCTGGATGAACAGACGGAAGCCAAAGCGGAAAACAAGCGTTTGAAGGATCAGATGAATGAGCTTAAGGCGCGGCTGGACCAGCTTGAGGAGCTGGAAGACGCAGACTGCCCGCTGTGCGGTCAGCATCTGGAGCAACCTGAGGAGCTGCTGCAGCATCTCAAAAATGAGGGGCAGCAGCAGGGAGACCGCTACCGCGCCAATCAGGCGCGCATGAAGGACGTTGAGCAGCGTGTGGAGCAGATCCGTGAGGAATTGAAAGGATTGCAATCGATTGAAGGGCAGCTTCGCCAGCAGCAGCGTGAGCTGGATCAATGGGAGGAACGGGTGAAGATTGCCCGCTCCCAACAGGCGGAGTGGCAGGAAAATGGCAGACCGCGCCTCCGGGAGGTGGGGGATATCCTCAAGAAAGGTGCATTTGCTCTTGAGACGCGCACCGTTCTGGCCGAAATTGACGCTTCGTTGAAAGTACTGGGCTATGACGCCGCGGCCCATGATGCCGTCCGGCGCACCGAAGTGGAGAATCGGGAGAGCGAGCAGGCTTACCGGCAGCTGGAAAATGCCCGCGCTGCTCTGGCGCCGCTCGAACATGAAATCGAACGCCTGAAAGCCCAGGCAACCGCGAGCGAACAGGAAACGGCAGAGGCGGAAAAAATATTTACCAAAACGGAAGCGGTTGTGCAAAAAGCAGCCGAATCTGTGCCGGATATTGCCCGCGCCGAACGGGACCTGCGGGATTTGCGCGAACGCGAGAATATCCTGCGCGCCGAGATTGGCGGGGCCAGACAGTGGGTGAAAACGATTGCGGACCAAAAAGTGCGGCAGACTGAACAGACGCAAGCACGCGAGGCGATTGCCCGGCAGGTGGGATACTTGAAGACCCTGGAACGCGCCTTTGGCAAGGATGGCGTGCCCGCCCTGTTGATTGAACAGGCTTTGCCGGAGATTGAAAATCAGGCCAACGAACTCCTTGATCGTCTGACGGATGGTCAGATGTCGGTACGGTTTAGCACCCAGCGGGATTATAAGGACAAGAAGCGTACTGACAAGAAAGAAACCCTGGACATTCTGATCAGCGATGCGGCCGGTGCGCGGGAGTATGAACTTTTCTCCGGCGGTGAGGCATTTCGGATTAATTTTGCCATTCGTCTGGCGCTGTCACGCGTGCTTGCGCAGCGCGCGGGCGGGCGGCTGCAAATGCTGGTGATTGATGAAGGCTTTGGCAGTCAGGACGCCGAAGGCCGCCAACGGTTGATCGAGGTGATCAATCTGGTGCGCGACGACTTCGCCCGCATTTTAGTGATCACCCATCTGGAGCAGCTTAAGGATGCTTTCCCTGCCCGCATTGAGGTGGAGAAAACCTTGCGCGGCTCACAGGTGACGGTGATCACATGAGGACGGAGGCGCCCCGCCTGGGTGTGCAGCAGCGTGTGCTGCCTGCGTACCGCGTGCCGTTTTTTGATACGCTGGCGCAGGTCTTTCCGCAGGGGGTGTCCGTCTTTGCCGGCCAGCCCCGCCCGGAGGAGATGATCGATACCGGCAAGTATCCAGAAGTGGCCGAATACTATCCTGCTGACAACCGGCATATCCTGCGCGGCCGGTGGTATGTGTGCGTACAGCAGAATATGCTCGAATGGTTGGAAACCTGGCAGCCGGATGTGCTGGTGACCGCCGCTAATCCCCGTGAAATCCGCAATCGGGCGGCCATGCGCTGGATGCACGCCCGCCAGCGCCCGGTGATTGGCTGGGGACTGGGCGCACCCACCGCAGGCTCCTGGCAGCAAAAAATGCGTGATTTCGCGCTGAATGACCGCCGGCTGGATTTTGATGCCTTGATTGCCTACAGCCAGCAGGGAGCAGAGGAGTATGCCCGGCTGGGATTCTCTGACAAGCGCATTTTTGTGGCGCCCAATGCGGTGGCGCCGCGCCCGGTGCACGCTGCACCGCAAAGGCCGGCAGCCTTTGTGGACGGCCGTGCGGTAATCCTGTTCGTCGGACGTTTGCAGGCCCGCAAACGGGTGGACGCTTTGATGCGTGCCTGTGCTGCTCTACCGGAAGACGAGCAGCCTGATCTGTGGATCGTAGGAGACGGCCCCGAACGGGCTGCTTTGGAAGCCCTGACAGGGGAGGTGTATCCCCGGTCGCGTTTCTACGGCGCAGTACACGGCCCCGATCTGGCCCCGCTTTTTTCGCGGGCTGATCTGTTTGTGCTGCCCGGCACAGGCGGCCTGGCTGTGCAGGAAGCCATGTCGTATGCCCTGCCGGTGATCGTGGCCGAGGCGGACGGTACCCAGTCCAATCTGGTGCGCCCTGAAAATGGCTGGATGGTTTCCGCCGGAGACGATGAAACACTGCGTATAGCTGTAAAGAATGCTTTGTCCGACCCTGTTCGACTGCGGGAGATGGGGCGCGAGTCATTCCGCATTGTCAGCGAGGAGATCAATCTGGAAGCGATGGCCGCTGTGTTTGCGCGAGCCGTGGCAGCCATCTGGTAGGAGGGGCGATGAAGATTCTGATTGCGGCAGATGGACGCAGCCCGATCACCCGCCGCTGGGTGCGCGGCCTGCTTGCCATGCAGAACGAAGTGATTCTGGTCAGCACGTTCCCCTGCCAGCCGCTGGAGGGGGTGGCAGAAATGATTGTGCTGCCGGTGGCCTTTGCCAGCCTGTCTGGCAGTCAGGCCGGGCGCGGCGGCAAGCCTGCTGAAACAGACACACACCAGCCCGCGCAGCCACCCCGCTCGCGCAGGCTGGTCGCGCGGTTTCGCAATCTTTTCCAGCGCGTGCGGTATAGCCTGGGGCCATTGACCCTGCGTTACTATGGGCCTCAATTCCGCCGGGTGGCACAGCGCGTGCAGCCTGATGTGATCCACGCCCTGCGGATTCCCTTTGAAGGCATGTTAGCCTCTTACGCTCCGCCGGAGATGCCCCTGGCCGTTTCCATTTGGGGCAATGACCTGACCCTGCATGGGAAAGGCTCCGCTGCCATGCGGCGTTTCACCACGCGCACCTTGCAGCGCGCTGATGGTCTGGCTGCCGATGCGCAGCGAGACATTCGACTGGCGCGCGCCTGGGGTTTTGATGCGGATAAGCCGGTGATGACTGTGCCCGGCAGCGGCGGGATTGATCTGGTTGAAATCAGCACAGCGCGGCCGATGCCCGTGCTGCCGGACTTGCCCCAGTTCCCGGAAGATACGCCGTTGGTGATCAATCCGCGCGGCTTTCGCCCGGGCAGTGTGCGCAATGATATTTTTTTCCAGGCGGTACCGATGGTGCTGGAACGTGTACCAGATGCGCATTTCCTGTGTGCGGCCATGCAGGGACAGGAAGAAGCGCAAAGCTGGCTGGAGCGGCTGGAGATCGGCCGGCGGGTACACTTGCTGCCTTACCTGGCGCAGGAACAGTTGTGGGCGATTTTCCAGCGGGCGGCGGTGTCGGTGTCGATCAGCGCGCACGATGGCACGCCCAATTCCTTGCTGGAAGCGATGGCGATTGGGTGTTTTCCGATTGCCGGCGATATTGAATCCCTGCGGGAGTGGATCGTACCCGGGGTAAATGGTCTGCTGGTGGAAGCGGACAAGGCCCAGGCCCTGGCCGCGGCGTTGGTGCTGGCCTTGACGATCCCGTCCTTGCGCGGGCAGGCTGCCGAAGTGAACCGTGCCATTATTCAGGAGCGGGCCGAATTGAACCTGGTGCGTTCGCAGATTGCGGTGTTTTATGAACGGTTGTTGCAAGGTTAAGCAGTCAATCAGTCTATCAGTTGATCGGTCAACCAGGAGCATGAATTTTTTTTGTAAAGTGTTTTCCTGATGGATTAATCCCCATAAAAAACAAAAAACTGCCCGCGAGGGGCAGTCAGTCAGATGATAGTTGTTGGGTGCTTACCACCAGATGCGGAACCAGGTGGTGGTTTCGGCATTGCTGCCGTTGTACTCAATCGATACATCCATTTGAATGATTTCATTGACTGGATAGTCAGGCACTGTGAAGGGCTGGGTGCAGACGCCATTTTCATCCGTTTCGCTTGGGATGCGGGTTGTGCTGGAAAGCGAACCATCCGGGAAGCGCAAGGTTACATAAACGGTGGCGTTTTCTACCGGCTGGAGCTGCGCATCCTGCACAATGACATAGATGGTCTGGTCTTCATTCGGTTGGGCAAGTACATTTTTTACGAATGCGCGGGTTTGCAGCTCAATCGGCGCGGCAGGGGCATTGGTGATTTTCTCTTTTAGATCGAGCAAGGCGGGGTCATGCCGCAGCATGTCGAAATGCATTCTGCCAAGATCGCTTACCGCAATTTTTTCTCCCGTGGCAGCATCGGGGTGGTACACCATCAGGGCATTCTCAAAATACTGCATGCTGGGGCCAGTGTCACTTAACCGAAAGATCTTCGAAATGGGTTTCCCGAAATATTTTTCGCCATTGTGCTGTTCGTAAAACAGCAAGAATTCATAGCAAACATTGTATTTTGTTCCAAAATTGTCGCAATAGGTGGTGTTTGTGGGGACTGGTTTCACCGGAATGGTCGTATCATACAGCTGCCAGCCCAGATCGGAAACGATGACCTCCCCCGCTTTTATTTCCAGGCGGGCACGCTGGAAGTATTGCATCCGGGTGCCGTATGGGTCGGTGAAAGCTTCGGTGATCGGATAGCCGAAGATGCGCAGCGGCTCGGGGGCGTTCTGATAGAAGGTGTAAAACTCACCGGTGAGATTATGCCCATTAATATAGTCCCCGTCCACTTCCTGCGCGTTGACAATCGCAGCGGGCAAAGCCAGCAGGAGGATCAACACCATGGCAATTTTGTAGGGCAGGGTTTTGTAGGTCATGAATTAATTATACACGAATAGAATGCGTATATCAATCAGCATGACAGGATAAATGTACTGATGTGTGTTATGCTCTGGTAATTTTATAGTATTAAAACGCTATATATGGGGGAGGATCGACTAGACAACCATACCGGTGGGGGTGGAATGAGCTTTTAAAACAAAAACGGTCTGGGCGTGCCAGGCCGTTGAGGATTATCTTAACCGGAGTTAGTCTGTCTTTTTGCTGTCTTTCGAAGTCTCGGCAGCGGGTTTCTCGGTTGTTTTGGTTTCCGTTTTGTTTTCACTGCTGGGGGCTTTATCTTCAGCACCTGAACCAGCGAATTTCATGCCGGATGGGGAGCGGTGATCGGTGGCATAGAATCCAGAGCCTTTGAAGACCACGCCGACCGGCGTGTAGACTTTACGCAGGGCTTCCTTTCCACATTCAGGGCAGCGTTTTAAGGGGTCATCCGTAAATTTCTGGGTATGGTCAAACTGGACACCACAGTTTTCACACCGGTAAGTATAAATAGGCATAGCACCTCTATCGACTTTCAAACCAATCTCTAACTTAGAATTATAGTCCTGTTCAGAGTTCCTGGTCAAGGAGCAAATTTGGGGCAACTCTGTTGAGGAAATGGACATTTCCTTTTGCAGTTTACCATGTTCTAAGACCAACTTAATCCTAACAGGGATTTGTCAAAAAAATGTTAACGTAATGGAAAAAATCCTCTATAATAGAACTATGGTGCGTTATCGGGTTTCGTACAGCATTTGAGGAGATAATAGAATGCGTGAGTTTATTGAAAAAATGCCGAAAGCGGAGCTTCATTTACATATTGAGGGCAGTCTTGAGCCGGAGTTGATGTTTGCTTTGGCCCAGCGTAATCACCTTACCCTCGACTTCAAAAATGTGGAGGAAGTGCGGGCTGCCTATCAGTTCAGCAATCTCCAGGATTTTCTGGACATTTATTATCTGGGCACGAATGTGCTGCTTCATGAGCAGGATTTTTATGATATGACCTGGGCCTACCTGACCAAAGCGCATGAGCAAAACGTGCGCCATGCCGAGATCATGTTTGACCCGCAGACACATACCGACCGCGGTGTGCCTTTTGAGACGGTGATCACTGGCATTCACCGTGCTCTGGCCGATGCTGAAAAACAGTACGGGATTACTTCAAAATTGATCCTGTCTTTCCTGCGCCATCTCAGTGAGAAAGAGGCCTTTGAAATCCTGGAAGAAGGCGTAAAGTATAAAGACTGGATCACGGCCGTGGGGCTGGATTCTTCCGAGGTCGGCCATCCGCCGGAGAAGTTCCTGCGCGTGTACCAAAAGGCGCGTGAACTGGGCTTTCTGCCGGTAGCCCATGCCGGTGAAGAAGGCCCGCCGGCTTATATCTGGAGCGCACTGGATGATTTGGGTGTTTTACGGATTGACCACGGTGTCCGCAGTATTGAGGATGAGAGGCTGCTTGGTCGTCTGGCAGAGATGCGGGTGCCGCTGACCGTGTGTCCCCTTTCCAATACCAAGCTGCGTGTCTTTGCCCGGATGGAAGACCACAGTATCAAAAAATTGCTGGACAGGGGCGTATGTGTGACAGTTAATTCTGATGATCCGGCTTATTTTGGCGGTTACGTCACGGAGAATTATCTTGCCATCCAGAAAGCGTTGAAGTTGACTCGTGATGATCTGTATCAATTGGCACGGAATGGCTTTGAGGCTGCGTTTCTTGAAGCTGATGAGAAGAAAAAGCTGATCAAGGAACTGGACGCGTATTTTGCCGAAAACCCGGTGGTATGAACACCGCCTGCACTGCATCGATCCAGCCTGCTAAAAAAGCACCCACAGGTGCTTTTTTTACTATCATTTTGCGTTCAGTACTTGTACAATTGGAATAATCTCAATGATATTTATACTTTGTTGAAATGGAGATGAAATCAGAATTGAACAGGAACAGCCTAAAATCATGCTGCTTCATGGATATGAACAGGCGCGGCATGCAGTCGTTCCTGTAAAACCATCAGATAAAAAAGGAAACGTTAATCCTATGAAAAAATTTCGTGTTGCTTTGCTGGCAAATTTGAAGGTCAACGCCCCGCGCTGGGAAGGGATGACAGACGATCAGTGGGATGACCTCGATTCGGAAAAAACGATCGACGCGCTGGTTGATGCGATTCGCGCGGGCGGTCATGAGTGTGAGTTTCTGGAAGCGGATATCAATCTCTATGATACGGTGCGCACGTACAAGCCTGATATTTGTTTTAATATCAGTGAAGGCCATTTTGGTGATGCTCGTGAGGCCCAGGTGCCGGCGATCCTTGAAATGCTCCAGATTCCCTATACCGGTTCCAGGGTGTTGACCCTGGCTCTGGCGTTGGACAAGCCGATGACCAAGCGCATCTTTCATTGGCATGATCTGCCGACGCCGGCTTTTCAAACCTTTGAACGTGTCACGGAGAAACTTCATGATGATCTGAAATTTCCACTGTTCGCGAAACCCAGCCGGGAAGGTACCGGCATGGGGGTGAGCGCGAAATCAGTGGTGCACAATGAGGAAGAACTGCGCGAACAGGTTGGATATATTCTGGAGCGGTATAAACAGGCAGCTTTGGTGGAGACGTTTATCGAAGGGCGCGAGGTTACCGTGGGCGTTGTGGGCAACTTGATTGGTCCGGTTGCCCGGCGCCTGCCAATCAATGAGACTGCGCCGCGCATTCAATCCGGCTTGCGTTTTTTCCCGCCCATGGAAGTTGATCTGAATCCCTATCTGGAGAGTGATGGGGTGTACAGCAACCGTTTGAAAGTGGCGCTGGCAGATCAGTTGAATTATCTTTGCCCAGCACCACTGGATGATGAAATGGTTGATGACTTGAACTGGTACGCCGCGGCAGTTTTTCGCGTGACGGGTGCATTGGATGTAGCCCGGGTGGATTTCCGTCTGGATGCCAGTGATGGTAATAAACCCTATATTCTGGAAATTAATCCTTTGCCGGGGCTGTCTCCTGGTATTTCAGATATTGTGATTGAAGCGCAGGCCGATGGCGTAGGCCATACAGAGCTGGTTAATATGATCCTGAATACCGCCCTGAAACGATACGGTATGCTTTAGCACCAGCATAAGGATTGGCATTTTGGGACGATGAGTCAAAACCTCCCCGGTGATCTGTGTGGATCGGGGAGGTTTTCATTAAAATCAACTGATGAGCCTGGTTGTTTAATTTACCAGGGCAATATTTTCCTTTTCCAGTTCCCGCTGCACCACTGCCAACAGCCGGGGGCGCATCTCCCCCGCTTTGCCAAAACGGGCCTTGGCGACGAGGGTCAGCTCTGTTTGCTCGCCCATTTTTCCTGAGTCGCTGATGATCTGCCAGGGTTCCAGCAGATTGGGTAATTCCAGGACAGCGTCCTCGCGCATGTCTTCCAGCAGCACCAGTGATCTGCTCAGGTCGGTGGAAGATACTGCGAGGGTGATCTTGACGATGGAGAAACGCCCACGGCTGAAGTTGCGTACGATGCGCATTTCGCTGTTGGGGATCAGATACAATTCGCCGCTGGTTGACCGCAGGAAAGTGGTGCGCAGGTGGACGGATTCCACCACGCCCTGGACGCCGCCTAATCCTATTGATGAAAAAACTTCCACTTTATCTCCCACAGAGAAATTGTCTTCGGACATAAAGGCCAGCCCGGCCATGATGTCCGAGATGATTGGCCGTGCGCCAAAGCCAAAGGCTGCACTGAACAGCCCAACCACCCAGATCAGGGTTTCTGCCTTGACGAAAAGGGCCACGCTGGCAATCATGGCGACAGCGACGGCGGTGAAGCGGATGATGCTGGCGTATAACCCCCGCAGGGTGTCTTTACGTTCAGCCGAGATATTCCCGTGGCGGGGAGAGAGCTGATAGAGTCCCAAAAAGAGTTTTGAGATCAGGTTTGCCAGCCAGCGGATGATCCCGGCAATGATAAAAAAGATGAAGATATACAGCAAGATCTGTGTTAGTTCTGTGTCTTGAAACATTTGTGATGGAAGGGTAAAGGGGATCATTATTTTTAAGCCTCATTTTCAGTTGATTTCTCAACCTGATTATCTTCAATTTTAATCGTGAAGCCGGGGGCATTGACAAGATCGAAAGTGGCAGAAGCAAGCGACACTTTGCCATCGCTGTTTTCAATGGCTTCAATAATTTTGTTAAAAATTGCATCTTTGGTGGTGCGCCGTTGTTTGAAATTCACCACATATCGACCGGTAAATTCCATCCAGTTATCGTTTGCAACCAGGGTGGTCATGGGTGCAATGGAAGCTTTCTCGATATTGTATTTGTGCAGTATTTTGTCCCAATCTTTTTCTGCTTCGGGGAGGTAGCTTCCGGTAATAGGGTGCTCGATAATTTTCTTAAAAAAGACCGGGATTGGCCGTCTTGAATGTATTGTGTGATTGCTTTGTGCGCCAGACGGACAAGGAAAAAAATGACCACCAAACCAATGATGGTGGTGAGAAGTCTGCCCATCAGGTTTTCGTTATTAATCATGGTGAGAAATTCGTTCATGGTTCTTCTCCGTTTTTTAGAGACAAAGCCTGATTTAATTCTACCGCATTACCGGATAAGCGAGTGGGTGATAACGATGAAAGGGTATAGCAATGGTTTCTAGAAAATCAACCATCACTTGATATCACCGCGAAGGAGCCGCTTTGCGGCGAATGGGGTACCCCCCTGTCTGGCGCTGAGATTGCTGCGTCGGGTGAAACCTTCGCAACGACAAAATCCGCAACAGTTCAGTACTCTCACGAGGAAAACAGCGCTTGTGATACCTATGCTAGAATAAGCAGTGTAGAATCAGGTTTTTTTCAAGGAGGCAGGATGCAATTTTTATCAAACTATTATTTAGAGAACTCCGTGCAGACCTGGCTGCTGGCTGTGTTGGGTATGGTTGTGTTGTATGGTTTGTTTGGGTTGATCAAAAAAATGCTCTTACACAGGATTTGCAAAATTGCTGCAAAGACCCAGACGAATATCGATGACTTTTTCTGTAAAATTTTAGCCGATCTGCGCAAATTTTTTCTGCTTGGCCTGGCGGTGTGGATTGCCTCGCGCGTGTTGACCTTACCCACGAGTCTTCGGGAAGGCATCCGTGTTGTCTTCGTGATTCTTGTTATTTTGCAAGCGGGCTTCCTGATCAACCGGGTGGTGATGTATGTGCTTGAAAGACGGATGAACCATGAGACCGGGCAGGAACAATCGGCCAGTCTGAAAACGATTGGACAATTTGTGCGGGGGCTGATTTGGGCAATTGTGATTGTGATGGCGCTGGACACTGTGCCGGGCCTTGAGGTCAGCACGCTGGTGACAACCCTGGGGATCACCGGGATTGCTGTGGCTTTTGCCATTCAGAATGTATTGGCGGACCTGTTTTCTGCGCTGTCGATCACTTTTGATCAACCATTCATTGTGGGGGACGTGATTGTGGTGGATGAGCTGGCAGGAACGGTAGAGCGGATTGGGTTGAAATCAACGCGGGTGCGCAGCCTGTCCGGTGAATTGCTGATCTTTTCCAACTCCGATTTGCTCAACAGCCGGATTCATAATTTCCAGCAGATGAACAGGCGGCGGGTGATATTGAAATTTGGGGTTACCTATCAGACACCTCGTAAAAAATTACAGGCTATCCCGGAAATGATTAAGCAAGTGATTGAGGAGCGGGAGAAGGTCAGTTTTGATCGGGCGCATTTCGCCGGCTTTGGCGACTCGACTCTGGATTTTGAAGTGGTGTACTGGCTGGAGAGTTCGGCGTATTCCTTTTATATGGATACTCAGCAGGCGATTAATTTGGGTATTTATGAACGTTTCGAAGAAGAAGGCATTGAGTTTGCTTATCCCACGCAGACGGTGTTTGTGGAAACCGCTTCCCAACTTCAACCAATGATGGGTGAAGCTGAAAAGTAGGGAGGGTTTGGGTAAATATCGTCAGCGCGATGGTTCTCCTGCAATATTATGAAAATTGAGAGAGATCATCTGCGAACCGGCAGATGAAAAACACCCGCAAGGTTTAGGCCTTGCGGGTGAGATGTTTTACGGCTGCCAGACAGGGTCGGTTTCGTTGGGCGCGGTGTTGGTGATCATCGTCATCTGACTGCCATCAGGGGTAACGGCGAACAGTTCCATGCCGCCGGTGCGCGCCGAGTTGAAGGCAATATATTTTCCGTCAGGTGACCAGGCCGGGAAGAGATCCAGGGTATCTTCCCTGGTCACGTTTGTCTCCGCACTGCCGTCGGGGGCAATCGTATAAATTTTGTAATAGCCATCGCGGCTGGAGACAAAGGCGATGCGTGAGCCGTCCGGCGACCAGGCAGGCGCGCCGTTATCGCCCTCGGTGAAGGTCAGGCGGGTGGGGTTCGAGCCGTCAATGCCCATCACATACAGGTTCAGCCCGCCGTCGCGATCCGAGGCGAAAGCGATCAGATCTCCTTTGGGGGACCAGGCCAGATCCCCATCATACGATTCATTGTTGGTGATGCGTACGACATTCGTGCCGTCAGCGTTCATTGTATAGATCTCGCTGTTGCCGTCCATATCAGAGGCGAAGGCGATCTGGCTGCCGTCAGGCGACCAGACAGCCGGGCCGTCAAAAGAGGGGCCGGGGGTCAGATTGACCTGACCACTGCCATCGGCATTCATCACGAAGATATTAAAGGCGCCGTCGCGGTTGGAAATGAAGAGCAGTTTCTGCCCGTCGGGAGAATAAACCGGACCCTGGTCATCAGCGGGGTGATTGGTCAGGTTGATGATGTTCGTGCCGTCGGCACTGATTGTATAGATTTCATTGTTACCATCCTGATCGCTGACGTAAGCCAGGCGGCCCGTGCCGCCGCCGGAGGTGGCATCCAATGCCAGCGTGGTAACGTCTTTTGCCGCAGGGAAAGCTTCGGCGCCGGGTGCATCCAGGCTGTCAAGGGCGTCGGTGTTAGGGGAGATGGGCGCTTCAACTTCGGGCGCTTCAGCGGGGGCGCTTTGCGGGGCTGCGCCGCAGGCGGCGATCAACATGGCAAGTGTCAAGAGAAAGAATACGGTTGATAGTTTTTTCATTTTTATTTTTCCTGTGTTGTTAAAGATGGTGCGAATTATAACAGCATGTTTATATGTTATCGGAAGATTAAGGTTGCAAGGTTGATACCGGGGTGGTTTGCCCTTCGGTTTCGCGCGGCATGACCGGAAGGGGGGCGTCACCGCTTAACGGGGGATTGGTTTTTGGCCGGTGTCCATGTTATGATTTTATTAGTGTTCGCGATCAGCGATTATGAGGTGACAATGAGCTTAGATTCTTTTATCAAAGAGATGCCCAAGGTTGAACTGCATGTGCATATGGAGGGTTCCATTCGGCCCGCCACGCTGCTCAAGCTGGCGAAGCGGCACGGGATTGAAGTGCCGGCCAATGACGTGGAGGGGCTGCGTGATTGGTATACTTTCACCGATTTCGACCATTTTATTGATATTTACCGCGTCATTTCGCGCTGCCTGCGCACTTATGAGGATATCGAGACGATTGCCCGGGAATTTTTGATCGGGCAGGCGGAGCAGAATATCCGCTACAGCGAAGTTACTTATACCGCTTTTTCACAGTTCTATGGCTCCCGGTTAAGTTTCAAGGGGCAGATGGCGGCGATCAACCGCGCCCGCACCTGGGCGGCGAAGCAACTGGATACGCATATTGGATTGGTGATCGACATTCCGCGCATCATTCCTGCCCTGGCCGGGCGGCTGGTGGCGCACTGGGCCGTCTCCGGGATGGACGATGGCGTGTGCGCCCTGGGGCTGGGCGGCCCGGAGGTGGGTAACCCGCCGGAGCGTTACAAAGCGGCATTTGATCTTGCGCGCAGGGCTGGGCTGCCGAGTGTGCCTCATGCCGGTGAAACGATGGAGCCGGAGAGTATGTGGGGGGCGCTGAATTCGCTGCATGCGGTGCGCCTGGGGCATGGGGTGCGCTGCCTGGAAGACCCTGCTCTGGTGGCTGAACTGCGCCGGCGGCAGATCCCGCTGGAAGTGTGCCCGACGAGCAATGTGTGTTTGAAGGTCGTGCCAGACCTGGCCTCCCATCCCCTGCCGAAATTGCTGGAAGAGGGGCTGTATGTGACCCTGAACTCGGACGATCCGCCGATGTTCAATACGACCCTCACTGCGGAATACCAGAAGACGGCGGAGGCATTTGGCTTTGATGCGGATGCGATCGAGAAACTGGTATTCAATGCTTTGCACGCGTCTTTTTTGCCGGATGCGCGCAAGCAGGAGATGGAGCGCGAGATGCAGGCGGACTTCAAGCGTTTGCGCACGGAGCATTTGGGGGAATAGGGAAAACGCGGTTTTGTGAAAAATCAAAAAGTTGATCGGGGGCATCATGGTTGTCAATGCGCAAGGAGCGAGATTTTACAGGCAGCGTTTTTGATGATTAAAATATTCGCGGGGTAGGTTCTAACCCACCCCGCAAGCTTGTGTTGGCGGGAAATCGGGCAGAGCCTTACGCGTAAGGCGTTTCGTAGGGGACCATCTGCGTGGATTCGCCGGTGATGGCGACCAGTTTTTCCACCAGTTCCTGAGTGCGGGCAGCATTGATGCCGTCAGAGGCGGGCTGCTGGCGGGTTTGCAGGCATTCGAAGAACTGGCGGATCTCGCCGGAAAAGCCGCGCTCTTCCAGCCCGGACAACCAGCGGCCGGGACGGTCGCGCCCGAAGACTTCCACTTTTGCGCCTTCCTTGACCCGCAGTTCCCGAAAGGCGTCCACTTCGACGGTCAGGCCGCTGCCATGCAGGGTCAGCCGTTCCTGCCAGGTTCCGGCCTGGAGGGAGGTTTGCAGCAAACCCATGCCACCACCCTGCTGGATGGTGAGGGAACTGGCTGCGCCGACCAGATGGCCGTCCTGCATCTGGAAAGCGGTGTGCTGCGGTGCCAGCTCGCCGCAGAAGAAACGCAGCAGGTCAATTTGGTGGATGGTGTCATCCAGATAATTGTTATACAGGCTGACGTGAAAGGCGGAGGGGCGGTGTTTTTCAGCGATGCACAACTGGATCGGCCGGCCGGCGAAGATGTCTTTGGCCTGGCGGTAGAGCAGGGCCGAGCGCCGGTTGAAACCCACCATCAGGAGGCGCTCTTTTTGACGCGCCAGTTCGACCAGTTGCCAGGTGAGCCGGGAGGACTCGGTGGCGGGCTTTTCCAGAAAGACATCCACGCCTGCTTCCAGCAGCAGGCGGGCGTGTTCAGCGTGTTTCAAGGTTGGGCTGAGGACGAACACGGCCTGGGGTTTTTGATCGAGGAGGGCCTCCACGCTGGTGGTGCCAAAGTCGATCTGCCAGTCAGCGCAGACCTTTTCGACGGTCTGAGTGGTGCGGCTGCCTACCCCCACGATCTTCACCCCCGGCCAGGTGCGCAGCAGGGGCAGATAAGCTTTGCGAGCGATGCCGCCGACGCCCAGGATTGCTATGCGTATAGGTTTTGGTTGGGACATGCGTTGCTCCTTGTGAGGGTTTCATCCCCCCTACCCCCCTTTCTCAAGGGGGGCTTGTGATGATTTAGGGAATACGATCCTTCTCTATTCATCTGCTCCCCTTTCTCAAAGGGGGCTTGTGGAGATTTGGGGAATGACGTTGTTCTTGGTTTCTCTGTGTTTTTTACCTATCCGGGTACAGGGTGACAAAGGGGAGGCTGTTATAGCGGCAATTGCAGCATTTCACCGGTGGTGCGGCCAGAGCGGTAAGCGGCTTCGAGAATTTCCTGCACCGCCAGGGCAGACTGAAAATCGGATTTTGAGGGGGTGTTCTGCTGCACGCACTGTAGGAAGTCATAGCATGAGGCCATGTGTGCATCCTGGAAACTGCCCTGTGACATCTTCGCACTGGGGTAAATGCTGGCGATGGGGCGTTCGCCGGACACATCCGGGTAGGGCAAATTGCCGCTCATCCAGCAGCCGGTTTTCAGGTCGTGGATGCGGATCTCGTGCGGGTTGCTGGCGTCAAAATGCAGTGAGCCTTTGCGGCAGAAAATTTGCAGTTTGATTTCACTCCCCACCCCGGCGGCCATGCGGGTGGCTTCAATATTCCCGATGGCGCCGTTTTTTAATTCCAGGGTAGAGAATGCCCAATCGTCCACATCGACCGTTTCCATTTGTTTTGATCCGCGGCTGACGGGGCGTTCGGTGATGAAGGTGCGCATTTTTGCGCCCACACGGGCGGCATCGCCGAGCAGGTATTTGACCAGGTCGACCATGTGCGCGCCCAGGTCGGCAAAGGCGCCGCCGCCCGACTCTGCCCAGCGCAAGCGCCAGGACATGGGGCGCCGGGGATCAAGATAGCTGCTGTGAAAGATGCTGCCGCGAAAGTTGAGTACTTCGCCAAATTCACCCGAGTCAAGTGCGGCTTTCATCTGGCGTACAGCAGGCAGGTATCGTTGGGTGAAAGCCATGTGGGTGAGGATGTTGTGTTGCGCAGCGGCTTCGGCCATGATGCGCGCATCGGCCAGGTCTTTGCCCAGCGGCTTCTCGCAATACACCGGGATGCCGCGGCGGGCGGCTTCCAGCACGTATTCGGTGTGCATGGCCGAGGGGGAACATACATCCACCAGGTGCAGATCCTGCGAGAAGAATTCTTCCAGGCTGGTGGTTTCCAGCTCAACGGGCAGGTCACGCAGAAATTCCTGATCGCGGCCCAGGCTGGTGCGCAGCGCGGCTTTCAGATGGGCAGTGACCTGCGGCTGCGGGAAACACAGGGCAATATCACGGTAGCCGATGGCGTGGATCTTGCCGATGTAGCCCAGACCGACCAGGCCGACATTCAAAGTTTTTTTCATTTTTCTATCCCTTTTTGTTTTATTGCTGGTAAACCACTTTGCCCTGGATCATGGTCAGGTGCACGTTGACTTTTTCGTCGATCACGATCAGGTTGGCATCTTTTCCGGCTTCAATGCTGCCGATGCGGTCGTCTTCGCCGATCACTCTGGCGGGATTGAGGGAGGCCATTTGGAGTGCCTGATTCAAGGGCACCCCTACCAGACGATGAAGGTTATCCACGCACTGGTTGAGGGTGGAAACGCCGCCCGCCAGGGTGCCGTTTGCCAGGGTAGCGCGGCCATCTTTGACGGTCACGTCGTGCCCGACGAGGTGATAGCTTCCATCGGCCAAACCAGCCCCGGCCATGGCATCGGTAATTGCTACCACCCGGTCTGGGCCGACGCAGCGCACGAGGATCTTCATGGCGCCGGGATGGACATGTATGGTGTCGGCGATCAATTCGGTGGTCACTTTGTCGGAGGCCAAAATGGCGCCAAACACGCCGGGCGCGCGATGGTCAAAGCCGCGTTGGGCATTGAAGGTGTGGGTCACGTGGGTGAAATCACCGCGCAAGGCTTCGGAGGCTGTTTCGTAGTCCGTGTTGGTGTGTCCCAGAGCGGCCACTACGTCAGAGCGGCGGCAAAGGGCGGCTACTTCGGGGGCGCCGGGGTTCTCGGGGGCGAGGGTGATCTGTTTGATCCAGCCCTGCCCCAGCTTGAAATGTTTTTCCATTTCCGGGGTGTTGGGCGGGCGCAGCCAGGCTGGATTAAAAGCTCCCTTCTTCTCGAGAGTAAGGAAGGGGCCTTCCAGGTGCAGTCCCAACGGTTCGGCGCCCTGGTCAAAACCGGGGAAGATGTTGACATAGGTGGTGATCATTTCGTCCAGCTGGTCGGGATTGGGGGCGGCGATGGTGAGCAGGAAGCCGGTCACGCCCCTGGTTTTAACCCATTCGGCGTATTTGACCAGGTCTTTTTCGAGGTCTTCGCTATCGCCAAAGGTAACGCCGTTGCCGCCGTGTACGTGAATGTCGATCAGACCGGGGGCGAGGATCCGTCCTGCCAGGTTAATGTGTTGGCCTTCGGTGAGGGGTGCATTTTGTTTGCTGCCAACGTACGCGATCTTTCCGTGGTCATCAACAATTACCACGCCGTTTTCAATCATCTCCTGAGGGGTATAGATGCTGCCATTTTCAAAAATAGTTGTCATTTCAGACGCTCCTTTGTGTTAATTTGTGCCGGTGGTCTGATTTGACCACGGCTGAGGTTGGATATATAATGTGTTTATCGTTCTTTCCCAAAATATAAGGCAATCCAGATGATGACCTCAAAATCACAAAATACAAAATTACAGCAAGGTCGTGACCTCGCCAGGCAGCTGTATGATCTCACCCTGCCCCAATTGCAAAATCCGGGCGCGGAATTGCGCTCCCAGTGGCAGGCGGAGTATCCCCTGTTGAGTGGTACCGAGATCGATGATGTACACCAACAGGTGTGCGCAGCGCGGCTGGAGGAGCAGGAACGCGTGGGATGGCTGACCGTGCCGCATGATGCGAGTGTGCTGGTGTTCGTGGCGGTTTCGATTTTCTTCACCCTTACCACGGGGATTGTGGCGGGGGTGATCAGCCTGATTGCTCTTGAGACCTTGTTCCAGGTTTGGTTCAGTCACCGCTGGTATCGCTCCTTGAGCTTGCTGGTGTGGCTCACCTATCCCGCATACGTGCTGCTGGTCTTTGTCCTTCGCCAGCGGGGGTACGGCCTGTACGGGATCGCTGGCATTGTGGCGGCGGCCTGGGGAGGCACTTTTCTGCTGGGCATGCTCATCCGGCTGGTGGTGAAGGCGCTGCTGCCAGGCAAAGTTCCGCCGGTCAAGGGTAACTAAAGCGTTTCCATTCTTCTGGTTGTGTCATCGCCATTTTCCAACTGCCAGAGATTGCCAAGGGGCAATCTCTTCAGGGCAGGGTCGTTGGTTTCGCTTTCCCGTACTGCCCAAAATTGCTCTCAGCTTGTCATCCAAAGCTGTTTCTGGAGAGTCTGCTGCACGTCGGCAAAGCGCTCAAAAGGTTCGGCTTGCACGCCGGCCTGCCGGCACAGCGCCAATAATTCATCTTTGGCAAACAGTACGTCGGTCAGGCCGATCACGTCTTTATCACTGCGCCCGTCTCCAATAAAGATGATGCGATAGCCAGCCTGCCGGTAGCGTTGCAGCACGGCCGGTTTGCTGACCCCGGCATGAGGGGTTTCCGGTCGGAACCACGGAAACTCAAAAGTATAACCTTCGCCGGTGAAAAAAATGTGGTTGGCATAGATTTCTACCGCAGGGATGTGGTGGAAATCCAGCACCGTCTGGATGGCCCATACCAGCCCATCACTGACGATGGCTACCTCCCATCCTTTTTGAAGACAAAACGCGACAAAAGGCCGGAAAGAATCGTCAAAACGAGCCGCGCGCAGGGCAGTTTTCATCTCTTCCTGGCTGGCGTGCACGGTTGCAAAGGTTTTGATGATTTCCTCCGGTGTGCCGATTTCCCCTTCCGCCCACATGCGCGCATATTTCATTCCGCATTCGGCAAAGGTGCGGTAGAGGATGTCGGACAGGTCTTCAGCGATGGTGCCGTCAAAGTCACTCAGGATGGCGATTTTGGGGTGTGTTTCGCACATGATCGGCCTTCAGTTTCACGATTGAGGCTTGCGGGACAGCTGGCGCGCCCAGGCGTCCACACTTTGCTCGCTGGTGACCAGTTCCTGCCATTGTTTGTTGCTGCCCATTTCAGCCTTCATCGCCTTGCGGATGCGGGCGGGGTGCTTTTCGATCCATTGCACCCACTCGGGTTTCATCCATTGTGGCGGACGCAGGGAAACATAGATCGCCAGCAGAAACAGGGCGATGAAGGCCGCGATGTACAGAAAATATTGCTTTCCCAGCCAGGTTTCGGCCTGAGCCTGAAAGCTGTAGAGAATGAAGAGCAGCCCCATGGGAACATAGCCATATACGCCGCCGCGGGAGTGCGGATACCAGCTTTTCCAGGCGCCAATCTTGAGCAGCACGCCCGTCACAATGAAGACCAGGCCGATGGTCTGAATGATGAAATTGGGTTCGAGAATGTCATTGAGGAAGTCATTCATCAGCGGGGATCCATTTCCGGGCCGTTTCCAGCAGGATTTCGGCAGCCGTGTGATCATAAGGAGAGGTAAGGGCTTCATAAGTGCCTTGCTGCACTGAAGTGGCATCGGGAAAATAGCCTTTATAGTCATTCGCATAGCTGATGACCATCACCGGAAAATGGTTCATGGCCTTGATTTCCCGCACGGTGCGGGTAAAGGGTTCGCCAGGCAGGGCGATCAGGTTCATCGCACCGATGTGCAGCGCCTGGATTTCGGTTTCAAAATGTGTTTGACCGGCAAATTCTTTGGACATGACCACCTGCCCCTGGGCACCTTCGGCGCGGGTGATGGCTTTGCGAATCTCGCCGGAGGGGGCATTGGCCGCCTGCAGCTTGGCCAGGTTCTGGCGCTGTTCAGCCAGTTTGGCTTCGGCCTGGGCGGGTTCGGGAAAGACACGCAGCGGCAGGGTTACCGGTTCCAGTGCTGCCGCTATCTGCTCCACTGGCAGGGGGTGGCTGGTTTGCATGGCGCTCAATACGGCACCGGCCAGAATGAGGCCCATGCGCTGCACTTCGGGAAAGCCCTGGCTGCGGCGGGTGAAGCGGGTGCTCACGTCCCCTGCGGCACCATTGGTGAAGAGGAAGACTGTGTCTGGATAATGCTGGCGCAGGGCGGCTTTGGCTGCACCGGGATAATCGGCAGAAAGGAGCAGGTTGTCGTAGCCCATGATGGTCGGGTGGCAGCCAAAATTAAACAGCACCGCCAGCGGCCGGCCATTTTCGTCATCCACGCGCAGCAGAATGACCTGTGGGTCAGACGGGCCGCTCTGCGGGTCGTTGCGGTTCAGGCCGATGCCATCAGCGCGGTTCAGCCCGCGTGAAAGCCGGGCAGGACGGGCAGATTGCTGTGCCCAGCGGGCGGCCCCGCTCAGCTTGCGGATGAGCATGTCTTGCAGTTCAGGGTCCGGCCAGCTTTTCAGGGCAGGCATATCGAGCATGAAACCATCCGGGCCGGAATGGGTGTGAGAGCAGGCCAGCAGGATTGCATTGGCGGGGATCCCGGTGGCTTGCTGGATGGCAGCCCGGACGCGATTGGTGAAAGACAGGTCTACGCAGATCAAATCCAGACAGATGAGCAGCATCTGGGCAGATTCCTTTTTGAAATATAACAGGCCGGCGTGCAGCGGGTCATGGATGCCCTGGCTGACCTGGGTGCGGGCGCCATAACCGGCCATGCGCCCGCCGATGGGCGGGGTAATGTCAATTTCCGCCGCGCCGGCATGTACATCTGTGGAGCGTGAGGTGGGATTTACCAAAGTTTTATCCGTCCTTTGTATTTGTCGAGGATCGTTTTATTGAAGGCTTCGCTTTCATCCAGGTTGCCGCTGCGCAACACGGGGGCTTCTACACCGGCCTCTACCAAATTTTGGATGGCCTGGACGATGATCGAGTGCAGGATGAACATGCCGGTGATGCCGGAGCCAGGGCCGATGGGCTGTGCCAGATCGGGGATTTGCAAGAGACAGTCACCGCGCGGGCAGTGGTTGTCAATCACTACGTCAGCATGCTGGTAGAGTTTGTCACCGGAGGAATGGCGCGAGGTGGTACCGGTGGAATGGGCGAGGGAGGTGATGGCAATCACCGGGATGCCGCGCGCCTGGGCGATGGACGCCATTTCGATGGGGGCAGCGTTGCGTCCTGAGTTGGAAATGACGACCAGCACGTCTTTGGGCGAAACCTCGTAATAGTTGAGGATCACCTCGGCCATACCTTCCACCCGTTCCATGTATTCGCTTTTATAAACTTGCTGGTGACCGGTCAGGCTGGGTTCGAGAATGGCATCCACCGGGGCCAGCCCGCCAGCCCGATAGGCGACATCTTCGGCGATCACATGGGAGTGGCCGGTGCCAAAGGTATAGATTATTCCGTCCCCCGCCACGGCATCGGAGATCAACCTGGCCGCAGCCTGGATGTTATCCTCCTGGGTGGTGCTGATGGTGGTTAAGAGATCCTGCACAGCAGCGGCGTAATACCCCGCCATGTTTTTCATCTATTGCCTCCTTTTTGTACATATATGCAGGGCTGCGGGTTGTTTTACTTTGCCCACTCGCCAAAAGTTTTTTCAATCGTCGGCCAAAATTCGTGATCCGAGTCGGTGGGCATCATCCGGCAGGTAAGGCGGATGCCTTTATCGTGCAAGGCTTTGAGGGCCTTCACCCCGGACTCGGTCAAGAACACGGAATTGGAAAGTTTTTTGGAATTGCGCACATAAGCCTGGTTGCCCAGGTTGAGGGTATCCAATTCCAGCCCATGTTCAATCAACGCCAGGCCGTCTTCGGGATATTTGGTGATGATGAAGATGTTTTCTTTGGCGCTTTCGGGGCTTTGGCAATAGGCAACACAATCTTCAATTGTCATCACGGATACTTTGGCCCCCATCGGGGCAACGGCTTTCAAGAGGGTTACCTGGAGGGGATCGTTGGCGACCACGTCGTTAGCGACGATCAGGTGATCGACATTCAGGGAAGAATACCAGGCCACCAGAATCTGGCCGTGGATCAAGCGGTTGTCCATGCGTACATGCGTAACAGTCATCGTTGTTTCTCCTGTAATAGATCTGTCCAGGGCGGGTTTCTTTTTTTCGTCCCAGGGTTAAGAGCTGGCTGGCGATTTACCGCCCAGGGTTTCGGAAAGGGTTCTAATGCCGCCAAGTCCGGACTGGCGCGCCAATGCGGCGGCTTCTTTCAGGGTGAGGCCGTCGCGCTGGATGACCAGCTCGACCAGCATGGGCAGGTTCAAACCGGTGAGGACTTCAATCTGCCGGCCACGGCTCATTGCCAGGCGTGAGCTGGCGTTGAACGGGCTGGCGCCAAATAAATCCACCAGAATAAGGGTGCCTTCTTCTCCGGCGACTTGATCTACGGCTTCCCCTACCCTGTCAACCAGAGTGTCCACGTCGTCGGTTTCGTGTAAAGCGAGGTGGGCGACGGCTTCCTGTTCACCGACAATCATCTGCATCGCGTCCAGCATCCCTGCTGCCAGTCCACCGTGGCTGACCAGAACAATTCCAATCACGACAGCCTCCCTTCGTAAATACGTCTAGATTTCTTTGGCGCAGGGCATGGGGCCAAATTTGGAGACAATCCGTTCATTGAACTCATCCGATCCATCCAGGTTGGCGCTCATCAGGACGGGCGGTTCAAAGCCTTTTTCCAGCATATACTGGATGGCTTCCACCACCACAGCATTGAGCAGGACAGCGCCCAAAACGGTGGACAGCGCCCCGGCCTTGGGCTGCATGCCTTCAAAAGACAGGGAAGCGTCCCCGGCGGGACCGTGGGTATCCAGACAAATATCTCCCAATTCGTAAAGGAGCTTGCCGGAGGAATGGCGCGAGCTAACGCTTTGGGAATGTTCCAGGGAACACAGGGTGATCACATTCAGGCCGGCCTTTTTGGCAACCATGGCCACTTCAATGGGCTCGGGGTTGCGGCCAGAGTTGGAGATGACAAAAATGGTTTCGCCTTTTTTGAAGGGGATGTTTTCGACCAATAGGGTGCCAAAGCCTTCGATGCGCTCGGCTTTGCCGTTCATCGGATCCGGCAGATGCACGATCGGGTATAAGCCGCCAGCGCGGGCATGGATTTCGATTGCCAGCAATTGGGAATGACCGCTGCCAAAGGTGTAGACCCAGCCGCCATTGATCAAGGTGTCACCGACCAGAACAGCGGCTTTGCGGATCTTTTCGCCCTCTTCTTTTTTGATGACATTGATCTTCTCGGCAGCCAAATCCAGATAACTTTTAAACATAAGAAATCTCCTTTGTAAATTATGGTATCGGCAGGGTAATTGGAGAAAATTCCCCAATTACCCTGCGTGATTAAGAAACCAGGCGTAGACGATAGATTATCCGAAGATGCCCAGAGCACCACCGGCAAAGCCAATCACGGTCAACAGCAAAATGACCTGGATGGGGCTCCACCCTTTTTTCAGCAGCCAGTAAGCCAGCCCGGTGACCAAAACAGGCAGCATATAGGGCAGGATGGCGTCCAGTTGGGCTTGAATGTTCACGGTGGAAACGGCTTGCTCTCCCTGCACAGTGGCTTGCTGGGTGATCTCGAGCGGGGTGGTCAGCCGGACGATGGAAGGCGCAAAGCCGCCAATCACCACCAGGCCGACAAAGGTTGCCAGCTCGGTGATCCTGGCGATCATGCCGCCGCCCAAAGAGGTCATCAGGTTGGTGCCCTGCCGATACGCCCACATAAACTGCCAGTAGCGCACGCCCATATAGGGGAACAGCACCAATATCATAACCAGGATGGGCCCAAAAATATTGCCGTTCAAGGCCATGATCGAACCGATGCTGAAGATGATGCTGTTATACAATGCCCACAGCAGGGTATCGCCGACACCGGCCAGGGGGCCCATCAAACCGACTTTCAAACCCTCGGTGGTTTCCAGCGAGGCGCCGGCTTCTTCCAGGGCGGCGTGTGCGCCAATGATCAGGGGGGCACCGACAACGGGGTTGGTGTTGAAGAAGTTCAGGTTGGTAATGAAAGCTTCCTTAAAATCTTCGGGATCGGGGCGGGTTCTCTTCAGAATGGGCAGAATGGCGTAGCAATATCCTACGGACTGCATACGCTCATAGTTCCAGCCGCTCTGGAAGAGGAAAATGTACCGCCAAAAAGACTTCATCAGATCGCCACGAGTGAGTTTGGGTGTTCCGATCGTCATGATTTCACCTCCATCTTGCTGTACTTCAGGGTCTGGTAAATCACCGCAAGTGCCACACCAGCCAGTGCAATGCCAACCAGCGGCATGTTAAGGTAGGCGAACAGAATAAACCCAACCAGCAGGAAGGCAAAATACTGTTTTACGGGCAGGATCTTCAAGAGCATGGCAAAGCCCAGCGCAGGCAGGATGCCGCCGGCGGTGCTGATGCCATTATTGATCCAGGCGTTGGCGTTGAAGAAGGCCGTAATCGACTCTACCAGGGGCTGGCCGAAAGCAATCAGCAGGAACACTGGCAGGGCGCGTGAAAGGCCCCAAATGATGTGGCTGGTGAAAACCATCATGCGTTCAAAGCCCGCGGCATTGCCTTCTTCTGCATACCGGTCTGCCCGGTGGACAAAGATGAAGTTGAGGAAGCGGTTAAGAATGTCAACCTGGGTTAACAACAGGGCTGCGGGGATGGCTAAAGCAATACCGGTTTCAAAATTGCCGCCGCGGCCAAAATAGGTGCCCAGGATGGCGCCAACCGTGAAGTCGGGAATGGTGGCGCCGCCGTAGGTATACACGCCCAAAGCCATCAGCTCAAGCGTGCCGCCAATCAAGAGACCGGAACGCACATCTCCGATGAACAGGCCGGTAAAAAAGCCTGCGATCAGCGGGCGGCCGATCATCAAGAAGTTCGTGTTGAGCATATCGTAGATACATAGATATGCCCACAGTCCAAGTAACAAAGCAGTGAAAAACATAGGATGTTCCCTCCAAAAAAATGTGATAGAAAGGATGAGGGGCGAATACAACAGTACAACACTTAACCGATCCAATCACCTCCTTTCATGCTGTCAAAACAAAGTGCTACGCCTGGTTCGCTTCCAAACTGTTATCTCTACCAATAGGGTGAGGCTCAACCTTTAGCGGAAATGATGTTGACCATATCATCGGATGTTAAATGCAGCTTGAGACGAACATGATCCGAGCGATAGTAGGCACACACAAACTCCACTGGTTCTCCGGTTGTGGAAATGGTGGTACGTTTCAGGATCAGGATGGGGGTGTTTTTGGGAATGCGCAGGGAATGAGCGATGGTTTCGGCAGCGCCGCCAGCCTCCACATACTGTTCCCCGCCGGCCAGACTGGTGTGATAATGATCCCGCAGGACTTGATAGAGGGAATGGGTATTCCATTCGAATTGTTCCAGGCGGGGGAATTTTTTGCAGGGCAGGCAGGAAACTTCGACGCCCATGGGATACAGATCCAGAAAACGTACCCGTTCCAGCCGGTAGATGTCTTCGCCGGTTTTTATTTTGAGGGCAGGCGCAATTTGCTTGTCGGCAGGAATTGTCGAGAGGGAGAGCAGCTGGGAGCTGGGTTGGTGCCCCTGGGACAGAAAGGTGTCTGAAAAGCCCCATGTTTTTTGAATATTTGTTTCCATTTGGGGCGGGCGGGCCACAAATGTGCCCTTGCCGCTGACCGTATAGAGTTCGCCCTCGCTGACCAATTCGTGTACGGCGCGCAAGACGGTCATGCGGCTGGCGCCTGTTTGCTGGCACAATTGTCTCACAGAAGGGATCTTCTCATCAGGCGCAAACGGTTTTACGTGGATTGCGTGCTTGATAGAATCCTTGATTTGTAAATAAACAGGATAAGAACTGAGTTGGTTGATAGAAGGTAAGATCATGTGCCCTGGCCTATGCTATACCGCTCTATACCGCTTTTATATAATTAATATAGCAATTCTTGAGGCAAGTGTCAACACCTTTTAAGGTTGTCCGGAGTTTTCTTAAATCAGGACAGGCTGGCTGGGGTAGCAAAAGCCTTCCGTGGATTGATTCATCCACGGAAGGCCGGATTTGATGTTGTTTTGTGTTATCCCGACAGGGCGTCAGGCGCACGCCATCCCACACAGCATTGGGGATGATGCCCCTGAGGCAACGTTGGTTATTCAGACTCGGTCAGGATTTCAATTGCTTTTTCAAGCTGTGAATCCCGTTCGGCTTCGAAATCTTCTTCGGTGATCTCGACTTCAATATCTGGATCGATGCCGATATTGTGAATATGGCGTTCATCAGGGGTCAGCCAGCGGGCGATGGTCACGCGTACGGCACCCTGGTCATTCATCAGGGGAATCCAGTTTTGCACCGAGCCTTTGCCGTAGGTGGTTATGCCCACCAGCGTTCCGCGCTCGTAGTCCTGAATGGCGCCAGCAAAAATTTCGGAGGCTGAGGCAGAGCCTTCATTGATCAGCACCACCAGCGGGATTTCGGTGGCAAGCCCGCCTTTTTTCGAGCGGTAGATCGTGCGGCTGCCGTCGCCCATTTCTTCATAGAGGACGACTTGATCGCCTTCAATGAATTGTGACATCACGTCCACTGAGGTGTTGAGGTAGCCGCCGCCGTTATAGCGCAGGTCAACGATCAGGCCGACGGGGTCCTGTGCCAGCAGTTCTGCCAGGATGTCGCGCAGCTCTTTGTTGGTTTTGATGCCGAAGGTGCTGATCTGGACATAGGCGACGTTGTCTTCGAGCATCTCGCCGCTGATGCTGGGGACTTCGATCTTGGCGCGGGTGATGGTCACGTCAAAGGGTTCTTCTTCGCCTTCGCGCTGGATGGTGAGGACGACGTCGGTGCCGGCCGGGCCGAGAACGCGGAGCAGTACCAGGTCGCCATCCACGCCGGTCATATCCTCCCCATCAACGGCAATCACCAGGTCGTTTGGCCGCAACCCTGCTTTTTCTGCCGGGGAGCCGGGCATGGGGCTGGTAATGGCGAGGTAGTCGCCGGAAATATCGACCCACGCGCCGATTCCTTCATACTCCCCATTAAGGGGTGCGTTGGTGGCCGCGTATTCTTCGGGATCCATATAGGACGTGTGCGGGTCGCCGAGGGAGTCGAGCATGCCGCGAATCGCACCGCGCATTAATTCGGTGTCATTGACGGGCTGTTCGACATACTGGTCGTGCACCAGATTCCAGGATTCCCAGAAGGGTTCAAACAGGACGTCAAGGTTTGTGTCTGGCGCAGCGGCCTGTTCGGTGGAGGGGTTAACAAAAGGTATGTATTTTTGCATCTCCGGCGCAGCGGTTACGGCCACGCCAATGGCGATGCCGCTGGAGAAAATGACAGCGAATAACGCCATGCCAATCACGATGGCGAGGATGATGCGGATGGGTTTAGACATAATGTGCTCCTGGTTCTTTTTTATCAGCCTATATTTTCAGCTTTGTTGAGGAGCTGAGGAATAAGCGTATCACATAATTATTAACATATTATTTGGATGGTTTGGGCGTGGTATTTTTTACCCCCGAATGGTTGAGATGAATTCTTTCTGCCCATGAATGGTTATACAGACTCCAGCGGCAAAATATCAGGCAGGTCGGTGATGACCGGGATACGGGGGTGCGCGATTTCTCCCTGCGGGTGACTGCCGACCTGAACGGTGAAGAAGCCCAGCTGGCTGGCACTGTCCAGGTTGGGAGAACGGTCATCCATAAAGACGCATTGGGTGGGGTCATCTTTCCCGGCCATTTGCAGGGCGGTATGATAAGCGTTGGGATGGGGTTTGCTGTGCGGTTCAATGTCGAGAATGTCAATGATGCCTTTGAAGCAATCATCAATGCCGAGCACTTGTATGATCCGGCGGGCATGCCCGGCGTCAGCATTGGTGAAGATCCATTTTTCCTGCGGGTAGGCTTGCAGCATGCGGCGCAGTTCCGGGTCGGGACGCAGGTGATCGCTCAGGGGCAGGTCGTGTACGTAGTGGAGGAAGTCCTGATCGTCCAGCTCAAATTCGCGGCGCAGGCCGCCGAAGGTGGTGCCGTAGGTGGTGAACAGCCGGTTGCGCAGTTCGGGGACAATTGCAGCGTCCAGCCCCATGCGCTCAATCATGTAGGCGGAGATGCGTTCGGTGACAATTTGCCACAGTCCGCTGCCGGTGGGGTAGAGGGTTTCGTCCAGATCAAAGAAAAGGGTTGTGTATTTCATAGGGAAAAGTATACACTGGATTGGGAAAGAGTTAATTCGGGGGATAGGTAGCTGGCGATTAGGGAATAGTCAACCAGTCGATCAGGGATCAGGAGAAAAGTTGTCAGTCAGGAATAGATAAGTTTTTCCAGGCTGTTTTTCATAATGGAACAGCTTCGGTTTGGATATTCTTTACAAATTCACGGTCATTGATCTGCGGCAAAACTGAAAGAGGAATTACATCGACGGGTATGCCAAGCAACAGTTTGGTTTCATAACTAAGAACCTATCCGAAAATTAAATTAAGAACGATTTGAGCGCAAGCCAAATGGACAAAAGCCAGCCAATTTTGAGGCTTTTTGCACCAG
>Ga0334887_1000741_pt1 | contig 48936 bp, 41 predicted proteins | sample GraSluR1_MG_10_FD_207217 | JGI IMG/M metagenome (GOLD analysis project Ga0334887, IMG submission 207217) | Sludge microbial communities from methane-producing bioreactor in Wageningen University, Netherlands - Granular Sludge_18_07-R1 | ecosystem: Engineered > Bioreactor > Anaerobic >...
GGACGTCCATCCTTGTCAACGCGCTGTGCTGCGTTTTCTTTGTTTTCATGGTTCATTACGGCAGGATGATACTCAGGGTTGTGAGTTCGCAGCTCTCCCCGGCGATGGAGATCTCGATGGCGATTCCCTATAGCGCGGTCTTCGTCGGCGGAGCGTTGATGTTCGCTCACTGTTTCTTTCAAATGGTGGAACTGATGATCGAAGCGATTTCGGGAAGGGCGGTGAAGAGCGCATGACCGGAGTTCTCTTCGGAAGCCTTGTCTTTTTCTTTCTGTTGAACGTTCCGATTGCGGTGGCCATCGGTTTGGCTTCGCTCTCCGCGATCCTCTGGTCGGGCGCTATCCCGCCCGTGGTGCTTGTGCAGAAAATGTTCACCGCCACCGACTCCTTCCCGCTGATGGCCGTGCCGTTCTTCATCCTGGCCGGATCGTTGATGGAGTTCGGAGGAATCTCCCGCCGCCTGGTCGACTTCGCAAATTCGATCGTCGGCAGGTTTTCTGGAGGGCTCGCGTTCGTCGCCATCATCGCAAGCATGTTTTTCGGCGCGATCTCCGGAGCCGCCGTCGCCTGCGTCGCCGCGATAGGAACGATCCTCATTCCTGCAATGGTCCGGCGCGGATACGACACCCCCTACGCCACGGCGGTGCAGGCGACCGCGGGAACGCTCGGCGTCATGATCCCGCCGAGCATTCCGATGATCATCTACGGCGTGCTGACCGGCGTCTCCATAGGCGCGCTGTTCATGGGCGGCATTCTCCCCGGATTCCTCGTCGGGGGCTCGCTGATGCTCGTCGCGTGGGTGATCGCGCGGAAGAAGGGGTACAAGGGGGACGAAAAGGCAAGCGGCGCAAAAATATGGGCGACCTTCAAGGATGCGATTCTTGCGCTCCTGATGCCGGTCATTATTCTCGGCGGCATCTACGGCGGCGTCTTTACGCCTACCGAGGCGGCGGTTGTCGCGGTGGCTTACGGCTTCATCATCGGGTTTTTCGTCTACCGGGAGCTGACCCTTCCGAAGCTGAAGGATATTCTGGTGAATACCTCGATCGGGACGGCGACGATCATGTTCATCATCGCCACCTCCTCGGTCTTCAGCTGGATTCTGACGGCGCAGAGAGTTCCTCAGGCGGTGGCGGAGGCCATTCTCTCGATCTCGACGAATCCGGTGGTCATTCTGACCCTTATCAACCTCCTTCTCCTCTTCATAGGCACCTTCATGGAGACGGTTGCGTCCATCATCATACTGGTTCCCGTTCTTCTTCCGGTAGTGACGCAGATCGGCGTGGATCCGCTCCATTTCGGCATCATCATCGTGGTGAACCTTGCCATAGGAATGGTCACACCCCCGCTTGGAGTCTGTCTTTTCGTCGGTTGCGGGATCGGCGGCATCACGCTGGAATCCATCTCCAAAGCGGTGTGGCCGTTCATCCTGAGCATGATCATCGCGGTGCTTCTGCTGACGTATATACCCTGGATCAGCATTATCCTCCCGCGTCTGGCGGGAATTTACTAAAAGCAACGCGTGCATGGAAAGCGCCCCGAAACGATGAGTTCCGGGGTGCTTTTTTGTGCGCTCATCACGTATTCTCTCACTGCTTTCGCACACTCTCCAGCGGGGCGAGACGACAGCACGGACCCGCTTTCAGCAGCGCGCTGTCCGTATCGTGCCCCACCCAACCGCGGAGTTCTCTCGCAAGGTCGAGCATCTTGTCGAGGTCGACTCCCGTGTCGATATCCATTTCATGGAGCATGTGGATCATGTCCTCCGAAGCGATGTTTCCGGAAGCGCCCGGGGCGAACGGGCACCCGCCGAGTCCGGCCAGCGAGGCGTCGAACCGCACTATCCCGGCCTGGAGACCGGCGAGGGTGTTCGCGAGGGCCATCCCCCGAGTATTGTGGAAGTGGAGGAACCATCGGACATCCGGAAAAAACTCCTGCATGCGGGTCGCAAGATCGTAGACTTGGCGCGGATTCGCCATGCCGGTGGTATCAGAGAGGGAGAGCTCCGTGATGCCGAGATCGTGCAGACGCCGGGCAATTTCCGCAACCTGTTGCGGCGGGACCTTCCCTTCGAAGGGGCAGCCGAAAGCGGTGGAGATGGCTCCCGAGACTTCGGCCCCGTTCGAACGGGCGAATTCGATGCAGCTTGTAAATCCCTCGATCAGTTCGGACGGTGTTTTGTTGAGGTTCGCCTTCGCATGCGATTCGCTGGCCGAGACGGTGAGCTTCACCTTGTTCACTCCCGCTGCGAGGGCGCGTTCCACTCCCTTGAGGTTCGCGACCAGCGCGCGGTACTCCACCCCTTCCACCCTGCGGATTCTTCGGGCTACCTCGTCCGTGTCGCCCATCTGCGGAACCGCCTTGGGATGGACGAAGGAGCCTATCTCCACGATCCTGACCCCGGCGTCGACGACGCCTTCGATCAGGCGAATCTTTCGCTCCACGGAGAGCGTTTCGGGCTCGTTTTGCAGTCCGTCGCGTGGGCCGACTTCGCAAAAGAAAATGCTGCGAGGCAGTGTCATGGTCATTGCTACCCCTCCTTAGTTTGCCGATGAGGCATCTCTTGCAACGACAACAATACTCAAAAAGTCAATTCCTGTCAAATGGAAAATATTCCCGTTCAATGGAAAAATCGAGAGCCCAGAGAGAAAAAATTTTAAAACGGAAGGGCATTCCGTTTGGCAGAAAAATACGGTGAGGACGTATTGACAAAGGCGTCGGGTATAGATTATTGTATAATCATTTCTTAGAGGTGGTTTTTGTTTCCGTTCTACGGAATATTGCTCGGGCGAACAAGAAAATTCAACATGAAGAGGGGCTCTTGCCGACTTTTCAACGGAGGTGCGGAAAATTATGCGAAAAGACCTGGTGGCGTTTCAGCTCGTGAAATTTCTGGAGGCCCGGGGAGTGGAGAAGGTCTTTGGTCTCTGCGGGCATACTGTTATCGGTTTTCTGGATGCCCTGAAAGAGAGCAAGATCAAGTTTATTTCGGTACGTCACGAACAGATCGCCGCTCATGCGGCCGACGGGTACTCGCGGGGGAAGGGGTGTCGGGTTCCGGGCGTTCTGCTGACGCACCTGGGGCCGGGGCTGGCGAATGCGACGACCGGCGTCGCCGAGGCGGGGCTCAACTCCATTCCGATGGTCGTCATCGCCGGCGATGTTCCGAGCTGCTACTTCGGCCGTCACCCGCACCAGGAGGTCAACCTTCATGCGGACGCCAGCCAGTACGAGATCTTCAGGCCGTTTGTGAAGCGCGCCTGGAGAGTGGACCGGCCGGAGCTCCTTCCCGAGGTGATGGACAAGGCGTTCCGTCTCGCCGTTACAGGACGTCCGGGGCCGGTTCTCGTCTCCGTGCCGATGGATATCTTCTCGATGGAGATCGACAACCGTTTCTTCGAGCAGCGGATGCACAATATGCCGATTCTCCCCAAACCGGGGCTCGACCTCAAGACAGCCGAGGATATCGCCACGCTCCTTGCAGAGGCGAAGAACCCCGTGCTCTACCCCGGAGGCGGAGTCGTTTCTTCGGGAGCGGCGTCCGCTTTGACGGAGCTTGCGACATTTCTAGAGATACCGGTGCTCTATACGCTCATGGGCAAGGGCGCGATTCCGGACGATCACCCGCTTGCCGTAGGCATGACCGGATTCTGGGGGACGGAGTTCAACAACAGTACGGCGATGAAGGCGGACGTGATGATGGCGGTCGGCACACGGCTCTCGGAGGCGGACTGCAGCTCCTGGTACTTCGGAGAGACTTTCGACGTGCCGCCGACGAAACTCATTCATATCGACATCAACCAGGAGGAGATCGGACGCAACTACACGACGGAGATCGGCGCGGTCTGCGATGCGAAGATGGCGCTCGACGCCATCCTTGACGCGGCGAAGCGGAAGTATCCCGGCGGCGTGAAGCGCCCGGAGAAGACCGGAGAGATCGCCGAGGCCAAGGCCGCGTACCGTGCGACGATCGCCGAAGCGCAGAAGTCGGATCAGTTTCCGATGCGGCCGGAGCGAATCCTGGCCGACCTTCGCGAAGTCCTTCCCCGGGACGGATTCGTGGTGGCGGACGTGGGGTGGAACAAGAACGGCGTGGGGCAGCAGTTCGATATCTACGAGCCGGGAACCTTCGTCGCACCGGGCGGTCTGGCGACCATGGGGTACGGTCCGTCGGCGGCGCTCGGCGTGAAGGTCGCATGCCCCGACCGAAAGGTCGTCGCGCTCATCGGCGACGGCGGCATGGGAGCGAACGTCTCTCCGTTCGCAACCGCGGCGGTGGAGGATATCGCTGTCGTCTGGGTCGTGATGAACAACTGCGCCTTCGGGACGATCGCCGGTCTTGAGAGGCAGCACTACGATCATCAGTTCGGCACGCTTTTCGAGCGCGACGGAAGACCGTACAGCCCGGATTTCGCGGCCATCGCCAGAGCGTACGGGATCGACGGCTTCACGGTGGAACGGGCGGAGGACTTCAAGCCGATGCTTGAAAAGGCGCTCGCTTCGAACAAACCCTGCGTCCTCGACGTCCGGATGGAGAACGCTCCCGTGGTGACGAAGGGGTGCTGGAACATCAACGATATTTTCAGAAAGCGCGGAGAGGAAAAGCCGTGGAGAGTCTGGTCCTGGGAAGAGATCGAGCCGTGGAGGATGTAGACCGGCAAGCGGCTGCGGTGTATTTGGAGGTTCACGCCGGATCGATCGCGGCGAATGGATGTAAGGAGATGACGATGCTATGGCGAAAAAGGAACTGACCGAAGCGCAGCGACAGACTCTGGAGACTGTCTTCGCGAGAGCGCGCGCTGCGGAGAAGATCATAGAGAACTACGACCAGGAGAGAGTGGACAGGATGTGCCGCTGTATTGCCTGGGCGGCGGGGAATCCTCGGACCTTCGACCGATTCTGCAAGATGGGCGTGGAGGAGAGCGGCGCGGGAGACTGGAGCGGTCGATTCGGCAAGAGGCACAAGATCCTTGGCGTGCTGCGGGACGCTCTGCGTCAGAAGAGCGTCGGGATCGTCGAAGTCAATCCGGAGAAGGGGCTTGTTCGCTACGGAAAACCCGCCGGTCTGATCACGTCGCTGATCCCGATGACGAACCCCGAGCTGACGCCGATCGTCACGGCGATCTACGCCCTGAAGGCGCGGGATGTGGTGGTGTTCTCTCCGCACCCCAGAACCGGAAAGACGACGTTCGAGGTCGTCGAGAGTATGCGCCAGGGACTGAAGTCGATCGGCGAACCAGAGGATTTTCTTCAGTGCATCACCGAGGTCAATATGGCTATCGTGGAAGAGCTCATGAAGATGGGCGATCTCGTCATGGCGACGGGAGGTCTCGCGATGAGCAAGGCGGCGCACAGCTCCGGGAAACCCGCCTACTGCTCGGGGGCGGGGAATGCGACGATGATCTTCGACGAAACGGCCGACGTGGAAGAAGCGGCAAGAAACACGCGTATCAGCAAGACGTCCGACTTCGGTTCCGGCTGTTCCGCGGACGGCAACCTCGTCATCCACGGTTCCATCTATGAGAAAATGGTTGCGCAGCTTGTCAAGGAGGGCGGCTATCTCGCCGACGACGAGGAGCGGGAGAGGCTGAAGAAGGCGATGTGGGACGACGAAGGACACCGGATTGTGGAAACTGTCGCGGTCGCTCCCCAGAAGCTCTGTAAAGCCGCCGGATTCGAGATCCCTGCGGACAGGAAGTTCGTCATGGTTGTCGGAGAGGGGATCGGAAAGGAGTTCCCTTTCTCCGGAGAGAAGCTCACGACGTTGCTTGCGCTCTATCGTTACGAGGGAGAGTTCGAGAACGCTCTGAAGATGATGGACGAGATCTACAAGGTCGGCGGGCGGGGCCACTCCTGCGGCATCTACAGCTTCAACGAAGAACATATCCACGCGCTCGCTCTCCGCGCCCCCGTCACCCGCATCATGGTCCGGCAGCCGCAGTCGAAAGCGAATGCGGGCAGCGCGAACAACGGAATGCCCATGACGTCGAGCATGGGGTGCGGGACCTGGGGCGGAAACCAGGTTTCGGAAAATATCGCTCTGAAGCACTATATGAACAGCACATGGGTTGCGAAGCCGATTTTGACGGATGCTCCTTCAGAAGATGTGCTCTTCGGGGAGTTTTACGACCCCTCGAACACGAGAGAGGGATAGGGGAGCTTCGTGCGTGAATGCGCATTTCCGGGGAGCGTCGTTGCATCGGGTTCGTGAAGCGCAGTACACATTTTTCAGCGAGGAGGAGTTTGCAATGAAGAAATTCGGTCTGTTGTGCCTGTCTCTCATGCTGGTAGCGGTGTTCGCGTGCGCGGGGTTCGCCGCGTATCCGGAGAAGAATCTTCAGGGGCTGATCATGTGGGGAGCGGGCGGCGGCACGGATAATTTCGCCCGGGCGGTGACGCCGTTGGTGGAGAAGCATCTTGGACAGACGATCATCCTTCAGAACAGGACGGGAGCTTCAGGCGCCGTGGCGACCACGCTCGTGGTCAACTCTCCCGCCGACGGCTACACGCTGCTCTACGGAGCGGAGAATCCGGCGAACTACAGAGTGCTCGGGCTTTCGCCGCTGAGCTTCCATGATCTGGAGCCGATCACCATCGCCGTCGAGGGCGCGGTCGTGATCTGCGTCAACCCCGAGACTCCCTATACCACGATGCAGGAGCTTGTCGACGGGGCGAAGGCGGAGAAGAGAATTCGTATGGCGACTTCCGGAGTCGGCGGCCTTCCCTACGTCGCGGGCGCGATGATGAAGAATATTCACGGTACGGACTTCAACTATATCCAGTTCGACGGCGACGGCCCCGGAGCGACGGCGGTCATGGGAGGCCATGCGGACGTGATGCCCCTGGCGCTCTCCACCTCGGTGGAATACATCCGCGCCGGGCGTCTTCGCGGGCTTGCAGTGCTGACCACGAAGCGCGTTCCGCAGCTTCCCGATGTTCCGGCGATTACGGAGATCTACCCCGAGTACGGGCAGTACCTTCCGTGGGGGCCGTTCTACGGCGTCTTCGTGAAGAAAGGAACGCCCGCCGACATCGTCGCGAAGCTGAGCGACGCGTTCGTGAAGGCGATGGAGGAACCCCGTTTCGAGGAGTACGTGAAGAACTCCGGCGGATTCAAGAACGGCGCCACGGGCGAGGATGCGGTAAACTTCCTTACGAAGTTCGAGTCCACCGCGAGCTGGCTGATCTTCAACGCGGGCGGCGCGAAACACTCTCCTGCGGAGTTCTCTATCCCCGAACCGCAGAAATAAGCCCCTTCGTGGTATCGAAGCCTGCGGGGACGGGATGCCTTCCTTTCCCCGCGGACTTCCGGAAACAGCTTTCCGCAACACATGGAAGGAAGTGAGTACTTTATGGACGATCCGAAAGACAGTGTATCGGGCGGGAGCCCATACGAGGGCGCGGTGGTGAAGGATCTTTCCGTCTATGTCCCCGAAGCCAGGCGAAAGCCCGGCGAGTTGGGAATCACGGCGATCACGTTTCTTCTCGGCGCTTTCGGCTACTATTTCGCGCTGGACATGACCAGCGGGGAATATTCCTCTCCCTCCGTCTTTCCGAAGCTCGCGTCGACGGTGATCATGGTCTGTTCCGCGGTCAATTTCTTGAAAGCGATCCGGCGAGAGCGACCGGACGCTTCCTCTCCGTCCGTGGCGCAGTACCTTCTGCCGATGGACGTCGTCGTGGTGCTGTCGCTTCTCGTAGCCTACTGCGTAGCGCTCCCATACTTCCGCTTCATCGGTTCCTCCTACGCGTTCATGGTCGCGGGGATGATCTACCTTCAGAGGGGAAAGCACATCGTCCGGGCGCTGCTGATATCGGCAGCTTCGCTGGCCGTGCTGGTGGCGGTTTTCCGCTATCTTTTCCTCGTCATTCTTCCTTAGGAAAGGGGCGACGGCAATGGAACAGAACATTCAGTATTTCCTCATCCCCTTCCTTCATTGGGAGATGATGCTTCTGATCTGGGTCGGCGTCTTCGCCGGGATCTGGGTCGGCGCCATTCCCGGGCTCTCGGTGACCATGGCGGCCTCGTTGCTGATCTCCTTCACCTTCTCGTGGGATCTGAACAACGCACTCGCCTTGATCTGCGGCGTCTTCGTCGGAGGCGTCTACGGAGGCTCGATCACTGCGATTCTGCTGAACATCCCGGGAGCTCCCGCGGCCATCGCCACGGGGATAGAGGGGTATCCGCTCGCGCAGCTCGGCGAGGCGGGGAAAGCGATCGGCCTCTGCACCACGGTCTCGGTCTTCGCGAGCTTCGTCGGCATTCTCGTGCTCGCGGTGGCTGCGCCGATAGTCGCCAACTTTTCGCTGAAATTCTCACCGAGGGACTTTTTCCTTCTGGCGGTGATGGGACTGCTGCTGATCGGCAGCATCGGCGGCGGCGATCCGATCAAGGGCATCACCGCGGGCGCGATAGGCGTGCTTCTGAGCATGGTGGGGATGGATCCCTCGACCGGGGAGCTGCGCTACACCTTCGGCAACATCTACCTTATGGCGGGGATCAGCTTCGTTACGGCGATGATCGGTCTTTTCGGCGTCTCCGAGGCGCTGACCCAGTTCCGGAACGCCGGGAAGTCCTCTCCCAAGCAGAACCTCGACAAGATCATTCCGAGCTGGGCGACCTTCATAAAATATCTGCCCCTCTCCATACGTTCCTCGCTGCTCGGCGTCTTCATCGGCGCACTTCCGGGCACGGGCGGGGACGTGGCGGCGCTCCTCGCGTACGATCAGGCGAAGCGCTCCGTGCGGAATCCTTCCCGACCGTTCGGGACGGGAGCGTACGAGGGCATCGTCGCTCCGGAGACGGCGAACAAGGGAGCCATCGGCGGGGCGTTCATCCCGATGCTGACCCTTGGAATCCCCGGCGACGCGGTCACCGCCATCATCATCGGCGCCCTCTACATCCACGGCCTCAAGCCGGGGCCGATGCTGATGATCGAGACCCCGCACCTCTTTTGGATGATCGTGAGCTGTCTCAGCATCGCCAGCATTGCCCTCATGGTGTTGGGGCTTCTCAGCGTCAAGCCGTTCTCCAAGATCATCGAGATCCCGAAGTCGATCATCATGCCGGTGGTCATTATCCTCTCGGTGATCGGAACATACGCGATTCAAAACAGCGTGGTGGATATCTTCTACATGATAGGATTCGGTATCATCGGCTATTTCATGCGGCTCTACGGATACGCCACGGGGCCGATGGTACTTGGACTGATCCTGGGCCCCATGCTCGACGCGAACTACCGGCGCGCGATGCAGGGGGCGGAGAACCAGCTCATCCCCTTCCTGCAGGGGTTCGTCAGCAGTCCGATCAGCCTGGTGCTGACACTCTCGATCGCCTTTCTGCTCTTTTCGCAGACGAAGACCTACAGAAGGTGGCGGGGTATCTCTTGATCGGACGCCGTACTTCCGGAAGGACATACGGAGCGAAATCCACGTCCGGCTCCGAACTGAAACTGCTTGTTGAAACGCTCCGCACACATATTACGAGGAGGAGTTCGCAATGAAAAAAGTTGCTCTTGCACTTACGCTTTTGCTTCTTGTAACCGCTTCCGCATCGGCCGCCTACCCCGAGAAGAACCTTCAGGGGTACATCATGTGGGGCGCCGGCGGCGCCATGGACAACGTCACCCGCGCCATCGTGCCCATCGCCCAGGAGCATCTGGGGAAGACGATCATTCTGCAGAACAGGACCGGCGCGACCGGCGCCATCGCGACCACCTTCGTGGCCAATCAGCCCGCCGATGGATACAGCATCCTGTTCGGCGCGGAAAATCCCAACCTTTACAAGGTAACCGGTCTCTCCCAGATCGATTACGATCAGTTCGACCCGGTCTTCCTGATGATGGCGAACGTCGGCGTGGTGCTCGTCGGGAAGGATTCACCCTACACGACCTACAAGGAACTGATCGATGCCGCCGTATCGGGAAAAACGATTACGATGGGCTCCACCGGCCCCGGAGGATTGCCCTTCGTCGCCACGACCATGATCGAGAAGGTTCATGATCTGAAATTCAACAAGATGCAGTTCGACGGCGAGGGCCCCTGCATCACGGCGCTCATGGGCGGGCATATCGACGCTGTGGCGGTCGGACTGCTTGCGGCGGTGAACTTCGTCAAATCCGATTCGGTACGCGGTCTTGCCGTGATCTCCAAAGAGCGCATCGACAGCATTCCCGCCGTGCCGGCGATCACCGAGGCGTTTGAAGAGTACACGCCCTACCTTCCGTGGGGAGCGTTCTTCGGCGCGTTCGTGCGCAAAGGAACTCCGGCCGACGTCCTTGAGGCGCTCCGGGCGGCCTTCCAGAAGGGGTACGAGGATCCTCGCTTCGACGAGTTCGCCAAGAGCACCGGCGCCTTGAAGCTCGGACTGAGCGGCGACAAGGCCCGCGAGTACATTCAGCAGAACAAGTCGGTCGGCGCCTGGCTCCTGTACGATGCGGGCGGGGCGAAGCACTCTCCCGAGGAGTTCGGTATTCCCAGACCGTAGCACGGAGGAGGAGCGCCCCCGACGCTCGTGACAAGGGGCGCTCCATTTGAAGACTGCGCGTCGTTCGAGAACGGTGTTCGCACATTCGGAGGAGGAGAGTACGGATTATGCAGCCTCAATTTTCCCTGGCGCAGCTTACGGTGCTGAAAACATCGCCCGCGGAGATCTCGCGGATCGCCGCGGACTGCGGATACGATTACGTGAGCATGCGGCAGATATATATGGGGCTCCCCGAGGAGCCCGATTTCGATCTCTCGAAGAACAAAAAGCTGATGGCGGAGACGAAAGCCGTCTTCGCGGATACCGGGATAAAGTTGCTCGACATCGAGTTGGCACGGATATTCGACGGCATGGATGTCAAGAAGTACGAGCCGGCCATGACGACGGCCGTGGAGCTTGGCGGGAAGCATGTCCTGAGCAGCATCTGGACGCTTGACAGAGAGTATGCCGTCGAGCGCTTTGCCGAGCTGTGCGATCTGGCCGCGCAGTACGGTCTTACCGTCGAACTCGAATACGTCCCCATCGCCGGAGTACGGACCCTTGGCGGGGCCGTCGACGTGCTTCGAAAGGTCAACCGGCGGAACGCGGGGTTGATGATCGACATCCACCACTTCCACAGGGCGCAGGACGACCCTGCGGAGCTTGCGAAGCTGCCGAAAGAGTGGTTCCGCTTCGCGCACCTCTGCGACGCGCCCGAGGAAATCCCCACCGAACAAACGGAGATGGCGCGGATTCTCAGGGAGGCCAGATCGTACGTGGGGGAAGGAGGAATCGACATCGCCCCTATTCTGAACGCGATGCCGGTTGTTCCCTACTCGATAGAGTTGCCGAACGTGGAGCGCGTGGCGGAGTTGGGCTACCAGGAACACGCCCGCCGTTGTTTGGAGTCGGCGAAGGCATTTTACGCGGCGCATCTGAAGGGCCGCCTCGAGTAGTCGGGGAAAGGAGTTCGAGAATATGTTCAGCGCGACGGTGAACACGCGATTCTTCGGTCTTTTGGGCAACCCGGTGGGGCAGAGCGCCGCTGCTTTCATGCACAACAGCGTCTACCAGAAACTCGGGCTCGATATGCTCTACGTTCCCTTGGAACTGGAGATGGGGCAGCTTGAATCCGTCGTCCGCACCATGCAGCTCTTCAACTACGCGGGCACGGGCGTCACTATGCCCTTCAAAACGCAGGTACACAAGTACATCGACGGGCTGGCCGACTCCGCCAGGTATACCGAGGTGGTCAACACCATCGTCATTGAGAAGGACGGACGGAAGATCGGTCACAATACCGACGGTACCGGATTTGTCGAGTCGCTCGAGAAACAGGCAGGACTGAATATCCCGGATCACCGGTACCTTGTCCTCGGTTCGGGAGGCGCCGCGACGGCGATCGTCTGCGCCCTCGCGATGAGGGGGGCGACGGCGATGCGCTCGCTCTGCATCCTCCAGGATTACTTCTGCGCGGAGACGCTCTATTCCAGAGTGAACGCCCATTTCCCCGGGGTCTGCGAGATCGACGAGATGAACGACCGGACGATCCGCAAGGGGCTGGAGGAGTTCGACGTGATTATCCACGCGACAAAAGTGGGGCTCTATCCGAAGACTGACGAGGTGCTCTTCGCCCCCGAGCTCCTGAGCGCTTCGCATCTTGTGTGCGATGTGGTCTATGTGCCCATGGAGACAAAGCTTCTTATCGAGGCCGGGAAACGTGGATGCCGCACTCTCTCCGGTTTGTGGATGAACGTCTACCAGGCGGCCGAACAGATGCGTCTCTGGGCGGGCATCGAGAAGCCTCCCATTGACTTCATGTATCAGTGCGGTATTGAATATCTTACACGAGAAGGAAAACTGACGGCCTGAGCTTCCCGTGAGAGGGAGAGCGGGGCGTTGTAGAGGGGGATGTCATGCAAGGGCATATAGCAGACCAAAAGACGACTGTGACTGGAACCGGGGAGGAGAAGGCTGTCCGTTCGGTGGAGCGGGCGTTTTCCATCCTGATGTGCTTCACGCTCGACGAGGACGAGTTGACGCTGATGGATATCGCGCGGAAGATGCATCTTCCGACGACGACGGTTTCTCGAATGGTGAACACCCTTGTCGGTCTCGGTTTCCTCGAAAAAAGCCCCGGAAAGACCTACTCGCTCGGTGCGAACCTGTACTATCTGGGGGCTGTCGCGCGGAACCATTTCAAGCTTCAGAAGATTGTCTATCCCTACATGAAGCAGGTTCGCGATACGACAAAGGAGGCGGTGTCGCTCTATGTCCTCGACGGAGATGCGCGGGTGTGCTACGAACACGTGGAGAGCCTCCTCAGCATGCGCTGCGTGGTCCGGGTCGGAGATCGCTTTCCTCTGTGGGCGGGCGCTGCGGGCAAGTGTCTCCTGGCGTACGCGGACCCTGAACTTGTGGACCGCGAGCTCGAGAAGGCGAAGCCGATAACGCCGACCACCATAATTTCGAGGGAGGCATTTCTGGCCGACCTCGAGATGATCCGCAAAAAGGGACACGCTATCAGTTACGGGGAGCGCGAAGAGGGAATCACCTCCATCGCCGTGCCTATTTTTCATCCGAAAAACAAGGTGACAACCGTTTTCTCCGTAGCGGGTCCGTCGGTTCGCTTTACCGACGAAATTGTTGAAGAGTTGCTTCCAGTCGTGAAGAAGATGACGGAGGAGATTTCGAAGAGTCTTTCCTACAGATAAAAAGCTATAAGTTTTTCCCATTGAGCTGAACCTTCGACGAATCGTTCAGCCGACACGATCGACGAAAAGGAGCGGGGAACCCTTCCATGAAGAGAATACTTATGCTTCACGGTGTGAACCACAATATGTTCGGAAAACGCGATCCTGCGCAGTACGGCACGATAACGCTCGACGAGATCGACGAAAAGCTGCGAGCCCTCGGCGACGAACTCGGGGTTGAGGTAGTCAGCTTCCAGACGAATTCCGAAGGCGCGATGTGCGAACGAATCCACCAGGCGTTTCAGGAGGGAATCGACGCCGTCATCATCAATGCGGGGGCGTGGACGCACTATAGTTACGCGATCCGGGACGCCTTGGCGATTCTGACTGTTCCAGTGGCGGAGATACACATGTCGAACATACACGCCCGCGAGGAATTCAGACATCTCTCCGTCTTTGCGGAGATTGTGAAGGGGCAGATCTGCGGCTTCGGAGTCGACAGTTACCTTCTTGGCCTTCGCGCGGTGGCCAGCGCCATAGGCGGCGCGTAAACCGGTTTGCCTTCGCGGAGGAGGGGGAAAGGGGGATACAGTCCCCCTTTCCCCCTCCTCTTTTTTACTTATCGAGATGGCTTCAGAATCTGATCGAAAGTAGAAACCGTACCGCCGTTCCGGCGATAAGGGCCGAAGCGATCATTATCCCCATCGACGCGGCCATTCGTCTGCCGCCGAGCTCCTTCCAGAGGACGATGAAGGTCGCGATGCACGGGAAGGTCATCGAGAGCGTCACTGTCGCGACGACGAGTTGCGCCGGCGTAAGACCGAGCGCGCCGAGCATCCCCATCGCCACGTCTTTTCTCAGGATGCCGAGAAGGATAGGGCCGGAAGCCTCGGCCGGAAGCCCGAGAAGGCCGTTGAAAACAGGAGCGAGGAGTTTGGACAGAAACGCCGTAACACCTGTCGCGTCGAGGACTCCCACAATGAGAATTCCGCCGAGGACGAGCGGCACGGCTTCAAGGAGAAAACCTCGGACTCGTATCCAGAGCTTCAGCCCTAGTGACCTGAACGAGGGAATTCGGTAGGGGGGAATCTCCACGATGAGTTCCGGGCTGAATCCGGGGAGAAAGGAGTGCAGCAGACGGCCTAGTATGAGCCATGAAAAAACGAGTGTTGCGTAGACGGCGAGAACCCATCGAATGCCGAGCTCTCCGACCGTTCCCAGTATCATCGCCTGGAGCCCCGCGCAGGGTATGGCGACCGAGATGAGGGTCGCCGCGATGAACCGTTCGCGATCCGAGTCGAGCACTCTCGTGGCCAGGATCCCCGGAACGTTGCAGCCGAGCCCGAGCAACGAGGGGACGATGGCGAAGCCGTGGAGGCCCATCCGGTGAAGGAGCGCGTCGAAGATGACGGCGAGGCGAGGGAGGTAGCCGAAGTCCTCGAGGAGGCTGAGTACGAAGTAAAACGCGGCGACATACGGCAGGACCATGGCCAGGGGGACGTACAAGCCGGTGGTGATCAGACCGAAGCTCTGTTCGAAGTCGATGTTCCCGTCGATGAGGCGTCCGACGACAATGTCGTGGAAAAACCCATCGCCGCCCAGAAACACGGAAAGCCGCTCGGCTACGGGGAGCAGCCATGTTTCGAAAATCGGGTCCAAGAACTCGTCGATGATTCCTTCTCCGAGAAAACGAATGGAGGCGAAGCTCGCGACGATGACGAGCACGCCGATGATCATCCCCCAGAACGAGTCCACGGAGGCGTCTTCAAGCTTGTCGAGAAGCGTGTGATGCCTGTGACTGACTCGTTGGACCTGCTCGATGATCGTACCGATGGCGCTCCAGCGTTCTTCCTTGCCGGGAACTCCGGTTTCGCAAACGTGTCCTCCGAGCTCGATCCTGCCGGGGCGTGCTTCCGGCAGACGGTCCAGCAGGCGGTTGATACCCTGTCCGGTCACCGCGACCGTAGGGACGACGGGAACGCCGAGCAGTCTTTCCAACGCCTCCGGATCGACGTCTATCCCCTTGTGGCGGGCCTCGTCGACCATGTTGAGCGCAACGACCACCGGCAGACGCCGCTCCATGGTTTGAAAGGCGAGAAAGAGATTGCGCTCCAGGGCCGTTGCGTCGAGCACGAGCACAACAACATCCGCTCCCTCGTTGACCATCCGCTCGGCCACTTCCTCGGCCTCGTTGGTGGGGGAGAGCGTGTATGCTCCGGGAACGTCGATCACTCGCCAAGCGTCGCCGCTCCGGCGGAGCCATCCTTCCAGAAATCCGACAGTCGTACCCGGGTAGTTCGACGAAACGGCGTGAACGCCTGTAATACGGGTGAAGAGGGCGCTCTTGCCGACGTTGGGGTTGCCGACGAGCAAGAGTTTCTTATTCTCGGTCCGCGCTTCGTCCATGAGCGTTCTCTCTTTCCTCCACGGGGACAACCAGGACGTTCGATGAAATATTCCAGCCGACGGCTATCTGTCTTCCGTCGAGGATCAGCGTCACCGGTCCGTGAAAAGGCATTCCGGAGACTTTCTCGACAATCTTGCCGACACGAAGCCCCAAGGCGTCAAGGCGGGCTGCGGAGCAGCAAGCAATATGCTCCGGCGCACTGTGCTGCGGGGAGACGATCTTCACAATGCGGGCGAAAGAACCGTTCGGAAGGTCGCGCAATGAAAGCGCCGCGTTGCCGTCCTTCCTCTGCGGGCGTCTCCAGGAGCGCGCAACACGTTGAAGGAGGTTCACTTTTCCGATTGCCCCCTTCACATGTTCCGAGCCCGGAGCTGACCGCAGGCCGCGTCGATGTCCGTTCCTTTTTCCTTGCGGATCTCGTTTTCGATGCCGAGCTTGGCAAGAATGGCTGCGAACTCCTTGATGCGTTCCGTCGTCGAACGCTGAAATCCTTGTTCCCCCGGCTGCAGGAGCGCGATCGGGTTGTACGGTATCAGGTTCACGTAGACGCCGAGTCCCGAGAGAATGGCGGCCATTTCATAAGCGTGCTCCGGTTCGTCGTTGACTTTTTGCAGCATGACGTACTCGATCGTGATACGTTCCCCCGTCTTGTCTTTATACGCCTTCAGCGCGTCGATCAGGGAGCCGAGGGAGTGCTTCCGGTTCACCGGCATGAGCTTGCTCCGCAGCGCGTCGTTCGGCGCGTGGAGGGAGACGGAGAGGCGGACGGGAATCGGGAAATCCGCAAGTTCGAGGATGCCGGGAACGACGCCGGAAGTCGAGATCGTAATATGGCGCGCGCCGAGGTTGCGCATCTTCTGCGAGTTCAGAATCCTGATGGATTTGAAAACCTCGACGGAGTTCAGGAAAGGCTCGCCCATCCCCATATACACCACGTTGTTGATGTTCTGCCCCATGCGTTTTTCCATGGCTAAAAACTGTCCGACGATCTCACCGGCGCTAAGGTTGCGCGTGAAACCCGATTTTCCGGTAGCGCAGAACGAGCAGTTCAGAGGGCAGCCCACCTGGCTGGAGATGCAGGCGGTCGTATGCGAGCCGTGCGACAGCAGGACGGACTCGATCCGCTCTCCGTCGTACAGCTGCCAGAGAAACTTTTTCGTGCCGTCCTTCGACGTGTCCTCGCGGACGGCGATGGGAGGGAGGATCATCAGCTCGTAGACGAGCTTCTCCCGCAACTCCTTCGAGAGGTTGGTCATCTCGTGGACGTTGAAGACTTTTTTGTCGTAGATCCACTGACAGAGCTGGTCGGCCCTGTAGCGTGGAAGCTTCCATTGTGTGACGCTGGTCTCGATCCATTCCTCGTACGAAAGATCGAGCGCGTTGACGCTTTCGTTCATACCGCTGCCTCCCGGGGCGTCCTTGGACGCCGTTTCAATTCTAACACTGAATCATGTCATGGAAAGATGCTCCGTGTCAACACCTGTTCCGCTGAAATCATAATGAATACCCGTGCAGGTTGCGGCATCTCTCCGGATGCCGGCCGCTTATGCAAGAATATGTTCACTCTTCCGATACTCGCGAAAGAACGTAATAAACCGTTCGGTCCATACGGGGTCGAACTGGCTCCCTGCGCACCTGTGAAGCTCTTTCAGCGCTTCTTCCGGGGAGAGCGGCGTTCTGTAGATCTTGTCTCCCGTCATGGCTTCATAGGCGTCGACGATCCCCATAAGGCGGCTTTCGAGCGGGATCGCTTCTCCTCCGTCTCCAGCGGGGTACCCTTTTCCGTTCCACCATCGGTGGTGCAAACGGATGGGTTCCGCCAGATCCGCCAGTTCCGGAAAGAGCGAAGCGATACGCGCTCCTGTCTCCGGATGACGCTGGACGAGAAGGTACTCTTCGTCCGTCAACGGTCCCGGTTTTTCCGTAATCTCCGACGGAATCTCGGTAAAACCGATGTCGTGATGTTTCGCGAGGAGAACGAGAAACTCTTTTTTCTCGGGAGCAATGTCCGGCTGCGCACGGACAAACGCTTCCATGATCGCGGCGCACGCCGACATGTGCCTCTTTCTGTCGTGTGACGCCTTCCTGAGGTCGTGCATCCTGGAAGAAAGAAAATCCAGGACTTCGCGCTTCGAGTGCGGTTTTTCCAGCTGTTTGGATGCGTACATCTGCTTGTCCGCCTCACTGAAAAGAGCCTCGATATTCTGTATCCGGCCCGAGGTGGTTGCCGCCCCGCATGCTATGTTCAGCGGAAGCGAATCTTCGCCGCGCTTATACTTGTCGATCTCGGCCCGAATACGCCGGAGTACCTCTCCCGCCGTTTCATCGGTGGATTCGGGAAGGAGCATCGCGAACTCGTCGCCTCCAATCCTGGCGACGATATCCGTTTTTCGGCCGGCATTCGCCAACGCATGCGCCGCTGCGACGATAAGGTCGTCGCCGGCCTTGTGCCCGAGAGTGTCGTTGATCATTTTCAGGCCGTTGACGTCGCAGACCACAACGGTTACAGGATTGAACCGGCCGGAGTCGAAGCGGCGCATCGCGTCTTCGAAGTAGGCGCGATTATACAGGCCGGTCAATTCATCATGGAAGGAGCGGAACTCCAGCTCCTCAGTCTTGCTTCGCACCGTCTCCGCCATCGAGCTGAAGGCGATTCCGAGTTCGCGCAGTTCGAAGGGCGCCTCCTCCAGCAGTTCAGGGTCAAGCGAGTTGTACTCTCCCTGCTCGGTTTTAAATACTCCTTCGAAAAGCAGGTTGAGCGATCTGTCGACCCTGTTGTACAACTTGCGCGAGATAAAGAGCATGAAAAACAGGAGCACTGCCGAAACCGTAAGGAAATAGAGCATATTGGCGATGAACGGAGCCAGGAATTCTCCGTAGTCCATTCGAGCCACAAGAAAGAAGCTTGTTCTTTCCAGCAGCCTTCCCCTTGCGAGGTATTTTTTACCTGAAGTGTCGCGATAACTTGCGGAGCATCCTTCGGATGAGCGGAGCGCGGAAAGCGTCTCTTCGGAAAAACTTTTTTCTCCCATTCCCGTTTCCTGCATGGATTTGCCTTGCGAGTTCAGAAGGAGAAAACGCCCCGTCGCTCCGAACGGCGTTGAAAGTATGCTGTTCAAGAGGGTATCAAAGCGAATCGAGCCGAAAACAAGTCCTTCGAAGCCATCGGTCCCCATGAGCGGAATCGAGAATATGACGATGGGTTTGCCGGATGTTCTTCCAATGATTACGTCCGTAATATGCGATTTCCCTTCGATGGCGTCCTTGAAGTAGTCACGGTCGGAGAGATTTATGTCCGGATGGGTGTTGATCCCCGATCCGCTCTGTACAACAGGACTTCCTTTCGCGTCCACAAAGACGATGGAGTCGAAGTTGCTGTTCGCGCGGGAAAAGTTCCGGAAGTCATCGAACATGCTCTCAAGGGTTCTGTTTTGCACGGACGGAAGCGCGGCGAGGGAGCGAACAATGTTCTGATTAATGGCGAACCATCTCTGAAGGGCTGTGGATTGCATGTCCAAAGCATAGGACAGATCGCGATCGATGGTGCGCCAAGCCATTTGAAGATCGTATACTCCTATGAGCACCGGAAAGATTATCATCGCCGCCGCAAGAAGAAAAGTGTAAAAATTCAACACGCCGCGTATGCTGCGTAAGCCGTTGGGCAATTCGGCACCCTCCGTTTCATTCAATAGTGTTCATTGTTCAATAATACCATAGCGTTCTGTATACCGCAGCTTTGAATGTTCTATTTCAACCAGCCGCTGAAAAGAATGATAAGAAATATGGACAGAAAACTCTTGTAAGGTACACTTAAAACAAGAACGTTGAACGTTCATTTCTTTTTAAGGAGGATGTGCCATGAAAAAAATAATCCTTTGCGTATTGGCAACAGTTCTTTTCCTTTCCGGAGGGAGCGTGTTTCCGGATATGGTCGCTTCGGCGGAAGCGTCCGGGATCTTGCTCACCTCTGTTGGGCAGAGTCCGGATGCGACAATGATTCGCGTGGTGCTTCGGAAGATGAAGCTCAACGCGGAGAACCAGCCTCTGCTCAGGCCCGATGGCTTGGGAGGCGAGAAGATTCTCGTGGCGGTCGTCGGAGGCAGTTCCAAGGGGCTCGGCGCCGCCGGCATCGACAAGGACCAGGAAATCGAGCGAGTGACGGGGCTCTTCCAGGCGGCGAAACAGAAAGGAATGAAGCTCCTCGTCATGCACATCGGCGGCGAAGGCAGACGAGGCACGCTCTCCGACGCCTTTATCGAGGCTGCCGCTCCTCATGCCGACAGACTGATAATCGTCGATGGCGGAAACAACGACAAGATTTTCGACCGTTTGGTCGAGGGAAAGAATGTTAAAATCCTCACCGCCCCCAATGTGAACGGTACGGCGGAACCTCTCAAAGCCACCCTTTCGGAGTGGGGGGTATCCGCCCAATAGGCGGGAGGCCCTGTCATGGAGTGGTTCTGGCCTGAAGGATTCTATACGATCGTAATGGTGGGGAGCTTCGTGCTCGGCGCGTTTGCGCTGAAGCTCCCCATAGCGATCGCACTCTCCGGCGCGGCCGTCGTCGGCGCTCTCGCCGGCGGCGAATGGTTCCCTCTCCGCCATTTCGTGGAGGGTATGTTCGGGTATCTGGATACAATACTTATCATCGCCTCCGCGATGATCTTCATGAAATCGGTCCAGAAGACGGGGTTGCTGGAGAGCCTTGCAGCGTGGGTGATCCGCAGGTTCCGCCGCAGGCCGCTTCTTCTCAGCATCGGGCTGATTTTCATCATCATGGCGCCCGGTATGATCACCGGGTCTTCGACCGCGGCCGTTCTCACCACGGGAGCCCTTGTCGCTCCCGTTCTGATAAAACTCGGCGTTCCGGCCGTAAAGACTGCCGCGGCGATCGCAATGGGCGCCATTTACGGTATGATCGCACCGCCTATCAACATCCCGGCGATGATCATCGGCGGAGGCATCGACATGCCGTACGTCGGTTTTGCCTTGCCATTGCTTGTCTGCACCGTTCCACTGGCGATCTTCTCGGCGTTGCTCCTCGTCTACCCATCCCTAAAAAGCGGCGCGGGCGACGAGGAGGAGCTGGAAAACGAGCTTCGTCGAATGGAGGAGACTCCTCTTTCCACGCGTCTTTTGCTTCCGGTTGTACTTCTGGCGGTGCTGATGACCGGCGAACAGCTCCTTCCCTCGGTGTGGCCCGCGCTCGGAATGCCGGTGAACTTCTTGCTGGCGTCTTTTTCGGCGCTGGCGACCGGGAGGAAATTCAATTTTCTCGATGCGTCCACCGAGGCGTTGAACGAGGCGATACCGGTCCTCGGCATTCTCATGGGCGTCGGCATGTTCATTCAGATTATGACGCTGATCGGCGTCCAGGGGTTCCTTGTTGTTTCGGTGCTTGCCCTTCCGGCGTGGCTTATGTACCTGGGGATGGCCACGTCCATCCCGCTCTTCGGAGCCGTCTCGGCGTTCGGTGCGGCTTCGGTGCTCGGCGTTCCCTTCTTGCTGGCCCTCCTGGGGAGGAACGAGATCATGGTCGGATCCGCGCTCAGCCTTCTCGCAGGCTTGGGAGATCTCATGCCTCCCACGGCGCTTGCCGGTATTTTCGCAGCCCAGGTCGTCGGGGAAGAGAACTATTTCAAGGTGCTTCGCCACTGTCTGATTCCGGCATTGGTAACGGCGTTGTGGGCGGTGTTCGTCATCCTCAACGCGAATACGATCATGGGCTACCTGCCGTAAGGAGGAGAAAGCTATGACTCTGGTCTATCGCGCGATCGTTCTTTTTGTCCTCCTCCTAACAGTACGTTGTCAGTTCAGAGAGAAGGATTTCTGGAAGCAGGCGACGGCTGCGCTGGTTGTCGTCCCTCTTGTATTGCGTCTCTTGATGATCAAGTAGAGGGGAGTGAAGACGATGAAATTGAAAGGTACGCCGTTGACAGCCGGTCTTCTCCTCCTTGCCGCGTTCGCGGTCGCAGCGCTTGCCGGTCTCGACTTCAAGGCGATGTGGGCGGAAGACGTCTTCGTTCCCGCCCGAGGCTTCGAGAAAAAAATGCTCTCCGCCTGGTTTGAAGGGTTGGCGGGAACTCCCGCGGATACCCCTGTCTATGTTCAGGAGGGAACGGAGCCGGGCGGCGTTGTGCTTATCCTGGGCGGGACGCATCCGACCGAACCTGCCTCAATGGTCACCGCCACGCTCTTCCTTGAAAGGGCGCAGGTTGTGAAAGGACGTCTTATCGTTATCCCCCAGGCGAATCTGCTGGGCTTTACGCATAACTCTCCGCAGGAAGCGCATCCGCAGAGCATTTCCTTCAGCACGGCGGACGGCGGCAAGAGGACGTTCCGTTTCGGCTCGCGCCTGACCAATACGATCTACGAGTGGCCCTCGCCGGATATTTATATCCACCCGGCTTCGGGGCAGCAGCTTCCGGGGAAAGAGCGCGGCAACCTCAACCGGTGCTACCCGGGAGTTCCGGACGGCTCCATCACGGAACAGGTCGCATACGCGCTTACCGAGCTTATACGCAAGGAGCAAGTCGACCTCGCATTCGACCTTCACGAGGCGTCTCCGGAGTATCCCGTCGTGAACGCGATCGTCGCGCACGAGCGCAGTATGGAACTCGCCGCCATGACGACGATGGATCTGGAAGCCGCAGGTATTATGATGCGCCTTGAACCGTCGCCAAAAAATCTTCGGGGCCTGACGCACCGCGAGTGGGGGAATTATACCGAAACGATGCCCGTGCTGATGGAAACAGGAAACCCTGTGCAAGGGCGTCTTCGCGGCAGAACGGACGAGCGGCTTGCGCTCACCGGCGAGGACAAAGCCTACGTAAGGGCCTCCGCTCTCGGCAGACTCTACATACCGTACGAAGGCGACCAGAAGATCGAGTACAGAGTGGGCAGACACACTGCGGCGATCATCTCCTTCCTCGACAACCTCGAACTGCTCAACGAGGAGCGGGGCGTCCTCCTGGAGAACATCCCGACGTTCGAGGAACTTCAGGAAAAAGGAGTGGGCGCGTTCCTCGCACCTGCTGGGAAATTGTAAGCCTGAATGGAAGCACCGCAACGCGTTTCGTATGATTACTCGTGAAGTTTTTTGAACTTTTAAATAAGATCAAAAGGAGGGGTTGTTATGAAAAAGTTTCGCAACGCTGTTCTTTCGCTTCTCGCGGTTTGTTTGATTGCGCTTCCTGCGCTTGCGGTAGAAGTCGCTCCGCTTCTTCGATCAAAAGAGGGTATGGTTGCGGCTGCGAATCCTCTCGCAGCAAAAGTAGGCGCAGAAATACTGGAAAGAGGCGGAAACGCGATCGATGCCGCAATTGCTGTCAGCTTTGCGCTTGGCGTGGTGGAACCATACGCTTCCGGTATCGGCGGAGAAGGTTTTATGGTTGTCTCTTTAGCCGACGGACGAAAAATTGCGGTTGACTTTCGAAGTACAGCTCCGGCTGTGGCAACCTATGAAAACCTTGCGGCAACAGGTCTGCAGCTTCGGGATATCTCGTCGACACCGAAGGGGTTTTGTATCCCGGGAGTTCTTGCCGCAGTGAAAATGGCGCACGAATTAGGAGCATCGCTTCCTTTGAAAGAACTTATTGCTCCATCCGTCAAGCTTGCCCAAGAAGGTTTTGAAGTAAACGAAACTTTTTCAAAAGTCGTAAAGGACAATTTCGACAAGATTCTTAAGAACTCCCCGGATTTTCTTAACGAGGAAATGCCATGGGAGCCAGGGGATCATTTCAAGAATCCAGCGCTTGCGGAAACGCTTTCTTTGATCGCCGAAAATGGGACCGATGTGTATTATAAGGGGGAACTTGGCGATAATTTAGAGAAGTTTATGGTTGAAAAAGATGGATGGACCCGTAAGTCGGATTTAGAATCCTACACGGCCATTTTAAGAGAAGTTCTGCACGGGAAGTACCGCGGGTACGATATTTTTGTCCCTGGGAATCCGGTCGGAGGAGCGCGCCTATTGGCGACGTTGAACATCCTCGAAAACTTTAATCTTGGTCTTATGGGATGGGATGATCCCTTAGCTCTTCATATCATGCAGGAGGCTTTTATACTGACGGCTCTCGATCAACGTTACTTTGTCGGTGACCCGGCGTTTGACAAGCTTCCAGAGAAAGGGTTCGTCAGCAAGGAATATGCTCGCAGCAGAATGATGGCTATTGACTTGTCAAAAGCTTCCGATCCTGAGACGTGGGCGTACCGCTCCGGTGATCCCGAACCGTACGAGAATGGCGAGACGACATACGTTAAGGCTATGCTTGATGGTTTTAAAGAAGAAGCCCCTGTTCCCGCAACTTCGAGTAGGATAAAGGATCCCGTGGAGTCTCCCTCAACGACGCATTTTTCGATTATTGACAAAGACGGAAACGCTGTGGCATGGACGCAGACGATATCTGCGTTTTTTGGAACAGGCAATTGGATCGATGGCTATTTTCTTAATAATGAAATGGGTAACTTCAAGTCGAAATTTGTTGAAGGAGACCCTATCAATTTGGAACCGGGCAAGCGTCCCCGCACAACAATAGCTCCGACGATTGTTGAGAAAGATGGCAAGGTGCGCTGGATTATCGGTTCTCCTGGAGCAGGACGTATTGTATCGACCATTGTCGAAATGATCGTGGGGCTTGTTGACTTTGACTGGTCCATCGAAGAGACAGTCAAAGCTCCCAAATTTACAGGGTACGATTCCTATAAGGAAATTCACATGGAGGAAGGGTATCCAGAAGAGAGCGTTCTGTTTCTCGAGAAGATTCTTGGCCATAAGACCAAAGTGTATTCGTATCCGGATCTCTTCTTCGGAGGACCGAATGTAATCGCCGTAGAGGACGACGGTGTTTTTATCGGAATGGGTTCGATCCGAAGAAACGGAGCCGCCGCTGCTCCTTCTTCGAAAAAGTAACGGGCACATATTCAAAGGCGCGTGGGGGTGTTCCCTGCGCGCCTCCTTGAAAGGGGAATTCGGATGAAGAAACGATATTCAACAGTTTTTCTAATGGCATGTCTTTTTGTTTTGTATTCCGCGCTTTCAGAAGCGGCTTTTTTTCGCCCTGATATTCGACCGGGGTACGGTGTTACTAAACAAGCGTGGCTTTCCGACTATTTCGCTCCGCTTCGAGAGACAAACATGGATACTCCTGTATTCATCTTAGAAAGCGGCAAACCAGGTCTTACGGCGCTTGCGATCGGAGGAACACATGCGCGGGAGATCGCCGGGTTCACGGCTGCAACTATAATGGTGGAGACTGTTCGTATGGCGCGAGGGCGTCTTATTGTTATTCCTCATGCGAACAACAGCGCCATCTCGATACAAGACCAAGAGAGCCGTATACCACGTTTTCATATGATTGAATCGCGCTCCGGAACCAGACTGCTCCCCTATGGTGATAGACGGACCGACATTCGAGATCAGGGTATTCCGGATCCAGCCGAGTATATTCATCCATCGGGGCAAGTAATTAAGGATGGGAGGGAATCGAGAAACCTAAACAGGGTGTATCCTGGAAAACCCGACGGTACGCCTACCGAGCGTCTGGCGCATGCTATTATCCAATTGATACGCGCCGAATCGGTCGATTTCTCTGTTGACTTTCATGAGGCGAATACGCCCGAGTACTTCATCAACAAGAAGGGTGAGATAGAAAAGGGAGGTCGGCTTGCGTATATGCTTGTCTGCAACCCGAAAGGTGTCGAAGTCGGAGCGATGGCTGTTCTCCAGATGAGCGAAGAGACGGGAATCTCTATGAAACTGGAGCAGTCCGACAGAGCTTTTCGTGGATTGAGCCATCTCGAAATTGGAGATGCTACGCACTGCGTATCGTTCCTTACTGAAAGCCCGAATCCGGGGCAAGACGCATGGAGAGAGTCGCCCGATGTTCTGCACGATAGCACGTATAGCCTTGAACACCGCGTTGCGATGACTCTTTCAATGTTTCGAAATATTGCCGAGGCTTTTTCGGTGTTTCACGATAATGAATTTGAAATGGGGGATTGGCCTTCCTTTTCGGATATAATAGAAAAGGGAGTGGGGGCATACTTGAATTGAAGCTTTCCAAAATATTGGCGTTGCTTCAAAACTCCTTGATGTAGGAGGGGAAGCCGTCGAAGTACAAACCATATTTTCAGGAGGTGTTGTATTGTGAGAAAGAGTTTTGTCGCGTTGCTCCTTGTGGTTTTTGTGTTTGCGGGAAGCGCCTGTGCGGCCGACTTCGAAGTGCAGGAGGTTCTTGCCGGGGAGGGAATGGTCTCCTCCGCGCATGAGCTTGCTTCGCGGGCCGGAGTGGAGATTCTGCAGAAGGGCGGGAACGCCATCGACGCCGCTGTGGCGACGATGCTTGCCTTGAACGTGGTCGAGCCCAATGCTTCCGGTATCGGCGGCGGCGGTTTTATGACCATTCGCTTCGCCAAGACCGGAGAAGTCGTGGAGCTTGACTACCGGGAGGTAGCTCCGTATTCGGCAACGAAGGACATGTATGCTTCCGAGGCGTCGAAGCAGGCGAAAGAGTCCGTTATCGGCGGAAAAGCGGTCGGTGTTCCCGGAATCGTCATGGGTATCTTCACCGCGTTGAACAAGTACGGAACCATGTCGTTCGCGGAAGTCGCCGAGCCGGCGCTTCGCCTTGCGGAAGAGGGGTTCGAGGTCCATCCGATGCAGAACGGGATCATCACCGACGAGTTCGATAAGCTCGCGAAGTACAGCCCCGAGAGCGCGTTCCTGCCGGGCGGCCTTCCGGCGGAAGCCGGAACGATCCTGAAGCAGCCTGAACTGGCGAAGGCCTTCCGCCTGCTCGCCGCGGAAGGGCCCGCCGCTTTCTATCGCGGTCCTATAGGCGAGGCTGTTGTCGCCGCAGTGAACAAAGCGGGCGGCGATATGTCCATGAAGGACCTGAACGATTACAAGATGATCATCCAGGAGCCTGTTATGGGAACGTACCGCGGATACTCCATCTACTCCACGCCTCCGGCGTCAAGCGGCGGAACGCATATCGTCCAGCTTCTCAATATTATGGAGAACTTCCCGGTGGCGCAGTGGAAGCACAACTCGCCCGAGTATCTTCATCACCTCGCCGAGGCGATGAAGATGGTCTTCGCCGACCGCCAGAGATACATGGCGGACACGGCGTTCGTGGACGTTCCTCTTGCCGGCCTGGCAAGCAAGGAGTACGCGAAGATGCTTGCCGGAAAGATCAACCGATACAGCGTTATGCAGGAAGTCCTCCCCGGAGATCCCTGGCAGTTCGACGGCGGCAAGAAGACCGCCTACATCGGCCATGACGGGAACAAGCATATCTCCACGAGCTCCTTCTCCGTGGTCGACAGCGAAGGCAACATCGTGGCCTCCACCAACACCGTGAACTACTTCTTCGGCTCCGGCGTGGTCGTTCCCGAGTACGGCATCGTCCTGAACAACGAGATGGACGATTTCGCCCAGGATCCCAAGAGCGTCAACGCGCCGGAACCCGGCAAGCGCCCCCTTTCCTCGATGTCGCCGACGATCGTTCTCGACCCCGAGGGCAGACCCTTCATGTCCCTCGGTTCCGCGGGAGCCATGAGAATCATCACCGCCATGAGCCAGATCATCATGAACGTCGTCGACTTCGGCATGACCATGGACAAAGCCATCGAACAGCCGAGGATCTTCAACCTCGCCGGCGGCGGGAAGGCAGGGAAACTGCTCGTCGAAGGCGGCATCGACCCTGCGACCGTGATGTATCTCAAGCTCCGCGGCCATGACATCGACGAACGGGCTCGCGGCGGTTACTTCGGCACCGCCCAGGGCATACTCATCAACTACGCCAAGGGGTTGCATCAGCACGGCAGGATCAACGGCGGCGCCGACAGCAGACGTCTCGGAGTTCCCGTCGGTTTCTAGAGATTTATTGAACAAAAAGCGGAACCGGATACTCCGGTTCCGCTTTTTTAGCTTCTGAGGGCTGCTACATACCGTTTGCCTGGATATCGGCGAGTTCGCTCATAATTTCCCTTGACTGGACGTAGGCTTTTTTGTACAGAGGAAAGCGCCGCGAATAGATCTCATGGTTCTTTTCGTCGGGAATCGTCGGCGCCCGGAATGCAAGCCACGATTTGATTTCGGACGGATCTGAAAAGACCCCGACCCCCAGTCCCGCAAGGAACGCATCGCCGAATGGAGCTTCCGCGTCGTGTTCGAGGCGCTTCATCGCGAAGCCTGTAACGTCCGCAAAAATCTTCGTCCACAGGTCGCTTTTGGCCGATCCGCCCACCATGTAGCAAATATCGTCGAGTTTGATGCCTGCTTTTATCGCCTCTTCCATATTGTGCCGGAGCGAGTATGCGACTCCTTCCATGCAGGCGCGGTAGATATGTTCTCTGGTATGGAGAAGGGAGAGCCCGAGAATCATCCCGCGTGCGTCCGGGTCCCAAATCGGGGAGCGTTCTCCCATAAAATACGGAAGTACCAGAAGGCCGTCGCTTCCCGGTTTTACAGTATCGGCTTTTTGCTCCAGAAGGGCGTATGCGGATACTCCGGTCATTCGTTCCTCTTCTTTTTCTCCGGCCGCGAACTGATCTCTGAACCATCGGATGACGGCTCCGGAGGTGGCGCCTCCCCCGAAAGTATAAATGCTCGTTTCATCGTTTACAACGTACGGAAAGCTGACGAGCCCCGGAGAAAGATACTTCCCGTCGTGAACGGTTCCCCAGCACATGGATGTTCCGGTCATGGCCACATGCTCTCCCTCGCGAGTCGTTCCGCAACTGAACTGCGCCACGGCCGCGTCGATTCCTCCGGAAATTACGGGAGTTCCCTCCATCAGTCCCGTGGCATCGGCGAACTGCTTGTTGAGGCGCCCGACGATGTCGAACGATCTGGCGATACGTTCAGGAAGAAGCGAAACGGGGATTCCAAGGATATCGCACATCTCCGGAGACCACTGTTTTTTGTGGATGTCGAACACGCCGCCGATATTTCCGGCGGATGAGTAGTCGGTCGCGAGGACGTCCGTGAGCTTATAGATAACATAATCTTTCGGCGTGACGAACTGATGGATTCGTTTCCAGATTTCCGGTTCGTTGTTCCGTATCCAGAGCATCTTCGTGAAGCCGTAATAGCTGTCGACATAATTTCCGGTTATGCCGAACAAAGTGTCGAACGGAACGTTTTGTTTCACCCACTGAGTCTCTTTACGGGCCCGGCGGTCCATCCATATTATGCACGGACGGAGCGGGGTCGACTCTTTGTCTATCGGGATTCCCGACCCGCCGTAGAGACCGCTGAGAGCGATGCCTTCGATATCGGAAGACTGTAACCCGGAGAGTTCGAACGCGGTTTTCAAGGTGTCACGAACGGCTTCGAGCCAGATGTCCGGCCATTGTTCGGCCCAAGAAGGCGCGGGCGTAACGACGCCGTACTCGCAATAACTTTGGCTTATCACCTTTCCCGCCCGGTCGAGAATCACCGCCTTTGTTCCGCTTGTACCTATATCGACGCCTACCAGCATAACCAATTCCTCCCTTACTCCGGATTCGATCCTTCCGTTCTTTCGAACGGACTTCTTTACACGCCTGGAGCGCCTCGTTCCTCGTCGTTATCGAAAACGTCGTTCAGGGTCTTTCAAGAGACACTCCGATTCTGGAGGCGATCTCTCTGGCAAGGTGGAGGTGTTCCGTAAAAGGACGTCCTTTTTTGACGGTTTGCTCCCACAGCAGCTCTCCCCGGTCGCATGCCGCCGCTATCTCCGACGCCTGATGAACGACGCCGAGATAGCATTTGTCGAAAATCGTCAGAACGTGCGCCTGCCACTCTTTCTGTGATTTTATTCTGGCGTCGTATTGTGTGGTGACTCCCCCCAGAAGTTCCAAAGAGAAACCGAACGAACGCATAAGATCGATATGATGTTTCAGCAGGGTAAAACCGTCCAAGGCCATTCTTTTCGCCTGAACAGGAACGAGAACCCATCTCGATGCGCGAAGAGCGTTCAGCGTAAAGATTCCGATGTCCGGCGGACAGTCGATAAGAACGATATCGAAGTGCTCCTTGTTGCTTTCAAGGAAGCGTTGGATTCTCGCATGGGGTTCCAGGTACTGAGATACGAAGGAAACGGTACCCGCGAGGTGAAAGCCTCCTGGAACGATGGAGAGATTGTGTATTCTCGTGGAATGAACGAGGGCCATCTTCGGCGAAAAGGAGGATTCGAAGAGAGCGCTCAGAGAGAGAGACGGTTCGAACGGCTTTTCCGCAAAAAAACTTGTCGCGTTACATTGAGGGTCCGCGTCGACGAGGAGTACGCGAAGACCTTTATGAGCGAAAATTCCCGCAAGGTTGACGCACGTGGTGGTTTTGCCCACTCCGCCTTTCTGATTGGCGACAGAAATCACGATCACCCCGCACACACCTCCATGCTGTTTTGCATAAAACAATATCACAAAAGCTGGATTTTCAACATACTGCGAGCACAAGAAAATCAAAAAAAAGCAGAAACTAGTCGCCGAATTGGCGTTTTCCTCTTGACAGGAAGGATGCTATGTCTGAGAATTTTAGTGCATGTTGGTCCACAAATTTATTCGGGAGGTGTTTTTCAGGTGAAGAAGTGGATTCTTTGGGTTCTTGTTGTGTGTCTGTGCGTCGGAGTTCTGGCGGGTATGGCGGGAGCGGCCGAAGCCGCGAAGAAGTACAAGATAGCTACGGTAGTCAAGGTCGACGGAATTGCATGGTTCAACAGAATGCGCATTGGAGTCGAAGAGTTCGGCAAAGAAACGGGGCATGAGATGTGGATGGTCGGGCCTGCGAAAGCCGACGCCGCCGAACAGGTTCAGATTGTCGAAAATTTGATTGCCCAGGGTGTCGATGCAATCTGCATCGTCCCGTTCTCCGTCGAAGCGGTGGAGCCCGTTCTGAAAAAAGCGCGCGACTCCGGCATTATCGTTATTTCGCACGAAGCATCGAACCAGATCAACGCCGACGTCATAATCGAGGCGTTCGATAACCACGCGTACGGCGCGAACATCATGAAGAACCTTGCCAAGAGCATGGGCGGCAAAGGACAGTATCTCTGCACGGTTGGAAGTCTCACCTCCAAATCCCAGAACGAGTGGATAGACGGCGCGATCGCGTATCAAAAGGAGCACTTCCCCGAGATGTCGGAAGTCGCCCCCAGAATCGAGACGTACGACGACGCCACCATCGACTATCAGAAGATCAAAGAAGCCCTCATCGCCTACCCCGATCTTAAGGGAATCTGCGGCGGCCCGATGCCCACGTCGGCCGGCGCCGGGCTCGCCATTGAAGAGCGGGGATTGCAGGGCAAGGTATTCTTCTCCGGAACCGGTCTTCCCTCGATCGCGGGGCAGTATCTCGAGAGCGGCGCTATCCAGACCATTCATTTCTGGGATCCTAAAGTCGCCGGAATCGCGATGAACAAGCTCGCGCTCCTTGTGCTCGACGGCCAGAAGGATAAAATCGTAGACAAGATGGATCTTGGGCTTGAAGGATTCAGCAGCCTGAAGCAGGATGCGGAGAAGCCGAATCTTTTCTACGGTGCCGGTTGGGTCGATGTAACGAAAGAAAATATGGCTGAATACGATTTTTAATCTTTCCAAGGACGCCGGGGTCCTCTCCGGCGTCCTTTCAATTTCCTGTTTGTCCATTCCGTGTTTTTGTTCCCGGAGCAATCGAGGCTGCAACAGTGCATTTTCTGCTTTTCAGAAGCATTTATCCGCAGTTCGATGGAGAACGGTTCGCGCGTGTGGACGGAGGGAGGGGCCATGGATCGAATGCTGGTTGCTCTGAAAAATATCTATAAGGGTTTTGCTGGAGTCGAGGTTTTAAAAAACGTTTCTCTCACCATCGCGCCAGGAGAAATCCGTTGTCTTGCCGGAGAGAACGGATGCGGAAAATCGACGCTCATCAAAATTCTCTCGGGAGTCTATACTCCGGACGCGGGTTCCATCGTGCTTGGAGGCAGGGAGTATCGCGCGCTTCGCCCCATTGACGCCATCCGGGGCGGCGTGCAGGTGATCTATCAGGATTTCTCGCTCTTTCCAAATTTGACCGTGGCGGAGAATCTTGCGTTGAATACTCAGGTTTCCAGGGGAAAGATGTTTGTCAACTGGAGGGAGATGCGAACGACCGCATCCGAAAGTCTGGATGAGATCGGCGTCTCGATCGACCTGAAAAAACTCGTAGGAGATCTTTCCGTTGCGGACAAGCAGCTTGTCGCCATAGCCAGAGCGCTTTTGCACAATGCTCGTCTGATTATCATGGACGAACCTACGACCGCGCTCACGCAGAAGGAAGTGGGGGCGCTTTTCTCGATCATCCAAAAATTGAAAGAGACCGGTATCTCCATCCTTTTCGTCAGTCATAAGATGCGGGAGATGCTGGATATCAGCGAAAAAATTTCCATCATGCGGAACGGCGTGATCGTCTCGGAAGGCGAAATCGGGAAGTACGACGCCGGTGCGATTACGTACCATATGACGGGACACTCCATCGACGAGATTCGTTATGAAGGAACCCGAACGGAGGGCAAGGTTCCTCTGCTTCACGTCGAAAAACTCGGGAAAAGCGGCGTCTTCAAAGATGTTTCCTTCTCTCTCCACTCAGGCGAGATTCTGGGCGTTACGGGGCTTCTCGGCTGTGGTAGGACCGAGCTCGCACTCTCGCTCTTCGGCCGCGAGCCTGCCGATTCAGGCAGGATTTTTCGGGATGGCAGGGAGGTGGTTATCGGCAGCGTTCAGGATGCAATGGCCCAGAAGATCGCGTATGTTCCCGAAGATCGGTTGACGGAGGGCCTTTTCCTTGCGCAGCCGATCACACGCAACCTTTTCTCGGCGACCTATGATCGGTATACGAACGCCTTCGGCCTTCTCGACACATCCGCGATCCGTTCCGGAACGGGGGATATGCTTCGAAGTTTCGATATTGCGACGCCGAATGCTCACAACCCGGTTCGTTCTCTCTCGGGAGGAAATCAGCAGCGCGTGGTCCTGGCCCGCTGGATGTCGACGAAAGCGCGTGTCCTTATTTTGAACGGCCCCACCGTCGGCGTCGACGTGGGATCGAAGTTTGAAATCCATAAAAAACTGCGCGAGATCGCCGGTTCAGGGGTAGCTGTTATGCTGTTTTCCGATGATATTCAAGAGCTTATTTCCAATTGCAATCGAATTCTCGTGATGCACAAGGGGAGCATGGTCTGCGAACTTGGAGGCGCCTCCCTCCAGGAGAATGACATAATAGACTGTCTGAGACGGCTTTCGTAGGGGGCGCATACCATGGGGAAAATACTGAAAAGAAACGAGTTCATTCTCTTCTGCATTCTGGTGCTTTTTGCGTGCTTCGTGGGGTATATCAATGCCGGATTCTGGTCTCCGCTGAATATATTCAGTCTTTTAAAGAGTTCCGTGGTGATGGGGATTTTCGCCATAGGCACGCTTATGGTGATCCTCTCCGGAGGAATCGACATCTCATTTCCCGCCTTCTCCGTTTTTTCATTTTATATCACAGTCAAATATCTGGTAGCGATAAAGTATCAGGGAACGATACTTCTTCCGTTTGTCCTCGCAGTGCTTATTGGAATGTCTCTTGGGCTTGTCAATGCTTTTTTGATCTCCAAATTCCGCCTCGCGCCTTTGATCGTCACTCTGGGGACGGGGAGCGCGGTGACCGGTTTTTTACGGGCGTTCGTCGGCACGGGAATCATCCCGAATCTGCCATCGTCGATGGTCGCTTTCTCGCGTATGAACATACTGAATACGACGCTTCCCGACGGTTCCACGGCGAGCCTGTCCGTTTCGATTTTCCTTTTTCTCGGTCTTGCGGTCGCGGCGGCATTTTTTCTCAAGTACACCACGCTGGGGCGGGGAATCTACGCTTTGGGCGGCGATCCCGTAGCGGCCCTTCGCGTCGGCTTCAATCCGGTGAAGATTCAGTGCTTTGTCTACGGTATGGCGGGCGCCCTTGCGGGCGCTGCGGGTATCGTTCATAGCTCTTTAATTCGTCAGGCGAATCCGAGAGATCTCGAGGGCTTCGAAATGGAGATCATCGCCTCGGTAGTTCTCGGGGGAGCAAGTCTTACGGGTGGCAAAGGGACGGTTCTTGGAACCGTTCTCGGAGTCTTTATTCTCGTTCTCATCAAGAGCAGCCTCATTCTGGTCGGTATTCCCTCCGACTGGCAGAAGGTCGTGGTGGGCGCCGTGCTCATTGTGGCAACCGTGGCAACCGCGTACCGTATGAAGCGGCATGTGTAGGGGGCGATAAAAAATGAACGAAAACTTTCAGCTTCGCAAGCTATTGAGTATGGGGAACAACATTTTTCAGCTCACGGCGATCACTCTTTTCACCTTTGCCGTGATGAGCTGGCTTGTTCCCGATACTTTTTTCACGATACGCAATCTCCGATCCATGTCCTTTCAGTTTCCTGAACTTGGGATACTGTCCCTCGCAATGATGCTTGCCATGCTTACAGGCGGAATCGATCTGTCTATCGTGGGCATAGCGAATCTTGCAAGCATCCTCTCGGGGTTTGTGTTCCTGCGCTTTCTCCCCGAAGAGGCTTCGAACGAGCTCGTGATTCTCTTCGTCGCCGTCGTGATATGCATTGCCGTGGTCGTGGGACTTGTGTGCGGTTTCATTAACGGTATGCTGATAGCGAAATTTTCCGTACCCCCTATTTTGGCTACTCTCGGCACCATGCAGCTGTATACAGGTATTGCCGTAGTGCTTACAAAGGGAGCGGCTGTTGTGGGGTTCCCCATGCAGTATTCGGAAATCGGGAACGGGAGCGTCGGAGGAATTGGTATTCCGTTGATAGTCTTCCTGTTTTTTTTATTCCTTTTCTTGCTTATTCAGAAGAAGGCTGTTCTCGGAATCAACCTGTACCTTGTTGGAACAAATGCGAAGGCGGCTGCTTTTTCCGGCATCCGGACCGCACGGACGCTCATTCTCTCGTATATGCTTTCCGGTGCTCTTGCCAGTATCGCAGGGATCATCATGACCGCTCGAACCAACGCTGCGAAAGCGGACTACGGGGCGTCGTACATACTCCAGTCAATCCTCGTCGCCGTCCTCGGGGGAACAAACCCTTCGGGCGGGAGCGGAAATGTCGTCGGTATACTGATGGCGGTACTCTCTTTACAGTTCCTGAGCAGCGGTTTCAATATGTTGCGGTTCAGTAATTTTGCAAAGGAGTTCATTTGGGGCGTTTTCTTGCTTGCGATTATGATAGTGAACTACTATACGAACGAAAGACACAAAACATAGGAGCGTGACGCTATGAGTGGAGTAATTCATCTGGAAAAGTCATTTTTCAGCGAGAAGGAAAGAGTGTTGTGCACGCTGGGAGAACTCCGCTGCAGTCTTTTTCGCTATTCGACGGGAGTACCCGCCGTGCGTCTCGAGAATTCCAAAGGCTATCTGATCCTCCTGCCCTTCAATGGCCAGCAGATATGGGACGCCGTTTTCGACGGTAGATCTCTCAAAATGTATACGAAGTTCGAGGAGCCGGAAGATACCCGCACGCTTGTGGATACCTACGGGATGTTCATGACGCACTGCGGCGCCCTTCGTATGGGGTGCCCCGCTCCGGAAGACGATCACCCTCTGCACGGGGAGCTGACCACCGCTCCGTATCAGGAGGCCTCCATTCTCTTCGGCGAGGACGATCAAGGACGATTTCTCGCGCTTTCCGGCGTGTATCACTACAGAAAAGGATTCGGAGATTTTTACGATGCAATCCCTGTCGTGAAACTCTACGAACGCTCGTCGCTCTTCGATATCTCCATGGAGATACGAAACCGGAGCGAGTATCCTATGGATCTGATGTATATGTGCCATCTGAACTTTCTCGCCGGCGACGACTCCAGGATTTTGCAGACCGCTCCCTGGGAGGCCGACTCCATGGTCTTGCGGACCAGCATCCCCGCGCATGTGAAACCCACTCCGGAATTTTTGGATTTCCTGGCCCGCTTGAAACAGGCTCCCGAGGAAACCGCTGTCATCCGCTCTTCGGATGTGTACGATCCGGAAATAGTCTTCTTCATCGGCGGCGTTCGCGCGGATACGGAGGGGAGGGCTCATTTCATGCAGCGTCATCCGGGAGGTGTTTCGGACTACGTATCTTACGACACCGCGGAATTTTCTCATCATGTCCGGTGGATACTGAAGAATAAAAATCAGAAAGTCCTTGGCATCCTCCCTTCGACGTGCGAACCGGAGGGGTATGCTGCGGAGAAGAAAAAGGGGAATGTTCGTTCACTGGCTGGAAATGCATCGGTCGTGTTCCGTATCCGGGCGGGGGCTCTGGATAGAGCGCAAGGCGATGTGTACGAAAAAGAGATGCAGAAATCCTGAAACGCACTTACGACAGGGGGAAATGGAATGAACGCACGACCGAAAGCGGCTGTCATCGGGAGCAATATGATCGACTTGGTTACCCTTATCGACAGGATGCCCAAGCTTGGAGAAACCGTCGAAGCGCCTCATTTCGACATCGGATTCGGAGGAAAAGGCGCGAACCAGGCTGTGGCGCTGGCCAGACTGGGCGCGGATGTACTGATGGTGTCGAAAGTGGGAGACGATATATTCGGCCTTGAGGTGAAGCGCAATTTCGAGGAGAACGGCATAGACTCCAGATATGTGGATGTTGTTGTCGGAGCTTCGAACGGCGTGGCGCCGATCTTCGTGGACAAGGATGCCAACAACAGCATCCTTATTATAAAGGGAGCGAACAACGCGCTCTCTCCCGAGGATGTGGACCGCGCCGCCGAAGATATCAAGAAGTGCAACCTGATTATCTTGCAGCTGGAAGTACCTTTGAAAACTGTCTATCACGCGATCGAATTCGGGGTGAAATATAAAATCCCCGTGATATTGAACCCTGCGCCCGGAGCGGAGCTCGATTTCGAATATGTTCGGCAGGCGGATTTTCTCGTTCCCAACGAAACGGAACTCGAGATCATCTCCAAAATGCCGGTCGGGACGATGGACGAGATTGTCGCCGCCGCGCGAAGCCTTGTCGAAAAAGGCGCTCGCAATGTCATCGTGACGCTCGGGGCCAAGGGGTCGCTTCTTGTAAACGAAAAAGAAGAAGTCCTTGTCGAGCCTTTTCCGGTAAAATCAATGGACTCCACGGGAGCGGGCGACGCCTTTATAGGAAGTTTCGCCTACTATCTTCTGCAGTCCGGAAACATCGTCGAAGCCATGAGAATGGCGAATCGGTACGCGGCCATCTCCACGATGAAGTCGGGAACGCAAAAGTCGTTCATCGGCATGAAGGAGTTCTCCGAGCTCCTTGAGGGGATGCAATCATGAACGCCGGGGAGCTCGCGAAGTACATCGACCATACGCTCCTGAAGCCGGATGCCTCCGAGGATGCGGTTCGCAGGCTCTGCGCCGAGGCGCGGGAATTCGGGTTCGCTTCGGTGTGCGTCAACGGAAGCTTTACCGAACTGGTCGCCCGCGAATTGAAGGGAAGCGGAGTGAAGACATGCGTCGTCGTCGGATTTCCGCTTGGCGCGGGAACGTCTGCTGCGAAGGCCTTCGAAACGGCCGACGCGGTTTCTCGCGGCGCCGAGGAGATAGATATGGTGCTCTCCGTGGGGCGGCTGCGTTTCGGGGAAACGGCCGCCGTGCGGGAGGACATCCGCGCGGTGGTACAGGCGGCCGAAGGCGCGCTCGTCAAGGTGATATTAGAAACCTGCCTGCTTACGGACGAGCAGAAAGAACTTGCCTGTCGTCTTGCCGAGGAAGCGGGAGCTCATTTTGTGAAGACTTCCACCGGTTTTTCCACGGGCGGGGCGACGGTCGAGGATGTCGCCTTGATGCGACGGGTCGTCGGCGACCGGCTCGGAGTAAAGGCTTCGGGAGGGATACGCACAAGAGAAGACGCCGAGCGTATGATCGCCGCGGGGGCGTCGCGTATAGGAGCCTCGGCCTCCGTAACGATCTGCAAGTAACCCCGTCTTCAGTGATTCCCGAAGCGCTTTCGGGCGCTTCGGGAATCTTGTGTTCCTTTTCTTCCTGCGTAAGGTGTACAATAATCCCCATGGACAGAGTACAGTCGATACCTCTACGAATTCTCGTTACCGGAAGCCGAGGGAAAAGCTCGGTCGTCCGACTCCTTACGGCCGCTCTCGCTTCATTAGGTCTGAATGTCCGAGGCCGGATCACAGGTGTTTTACCAAGAGAACTTTCGCCTGGCGGACATTGTTCGACTCCGCTTAAGGAGACGCTTCTGCTTCGTTCCGGTCCAACGAGCGTCGAGGAGATGCGCTGGTGGCTGTCGACGCTCCCTCGTGAAACGGACGCCGTCGTGATGGAGAACAGCGCGGTCGCTCCTGAATTGCAGCCGCTTGCTTTTCGATGGCTTCAACCCTGCTGCACCGTGCTCACAAACATCCGTCCCGATCATGAGGAGGTTTGGGGAAGAGGCGAAGAGAACGCCGCGTACGCGCTTTGTTCCGGAATAAGCGATACCGGGGAGACTGTCCGTACGGAACATCCGGTCGTGCTTCCTCGTTCTGTTGCCGAAAAACCGTGCGTGCCTCGTCTCCTTTCGGCGCGCCGCTGCCGTCTTGTTCCCTGCGATGAAGGAAAGAACTTCAAAGAAACGCACATTGCGCTTGTCGAAGAGGTCTGCCGTATCTTCGGATTCGACGTGCTTCAAAGTCGCTCCGCGGTTGCGGCGTTGTCTCCCGACCTGGCCGATTTCGCCTTGTTCCGCGAAGGGGAGGGGATTCTTGCCGCCGCTTTTTCCGCAAACGACCCCGAGTCGACCGAGCAGCTCTTTTGTTCCACCGGATGGAGCAGGGAGGAGACCACGATTCTTTTCAATGCAAGAACAGATCGAGTGCGACGTCTCGGAACGTTTCTCCCCTGGCTTCGTTCCTTCCCGTGGAAGAATGTCCTCATTACCGGCGGCCGCCCCCTCTTCATCCCATCGCCGGCTGTGTATTCGCCGCTCGCCGACGCTGCGTCGCTTGCGGAGTATATCCGTTCCGCGGGAAAGGTCTTCGGCTGCGGCAACGTGGCGGGCACGCCTCTTGAGTATCTTGAGTCGAAACGTCCGCAATCCCGTGAAAGGCAGGGTGTCGTATCGTGACGGACCACAGTGTGCTTCTGGTTGGGCTGGGGATCGCCCTTGGGTTGATCTTTTTCCATCGGACAGGGTACTCTCCCGGGGGGATCATCACGCCCGGTTTTCTCGCCCTTGAACTCGGCTCGCCGGAAAGAGTCGCTGCGGCATTCGTCATCGGTGGGTGTGTGGCGGCGCTCCTCTCGCTTGTCGTGCGCGCAACGGGAGTCTACGGCCGTCAACGAACGGGGATTGCCCTGCTGCTTGCCCTTGCCTTCAGGCTGTTCGCCGGAGGTGGAACGACGCTCTCGTATCTGTGGATAGGATGGGTCGTTCCCGGGCTGATAGGCGCCGACATGCAACGGCAGGGAGCGATTCCGACCATCGGCGCGGCGCTTTCCACCGCGTTCGCCTCCGCAATGGCGGCCCGCCTGCTGATTTCCGCAGGAGCGCTCCTATGAACGGATTGAGCGAGCGATCCCGTGCCTTTGCGCGACGGGCACAATGGGAAGTGCTCCTGCCGGCGTGCGTGCTCGCCTTTCTCTGGTTTTTTCAGGGTGTTTCGTTTCTTTCAGAAGAGGAAGCGTCGCTGTGGCGAAAAGTGCGCGCCGCCCAGACGGGCCTTGCCGCGTGGCGAGATGCGTCTCCTCTTCCCTCGTTGTACCCTGACCATGACTTCAGCAAAACGGATCCGTGGAGAACCGGTTTCATCGGCGTCGAATGGAGTTCGGTCACGACGACGCTTGGACCGATAGAGGCGAAACGGACGGCCGCGGATCCTCTCTGGAGCGTCTACGCGTTGCGGGAGTTCCGGGAGTTCGGGCTCAGGGAAGGCGATACGATCGCGATGATCTCCTCGTCCTCTTTCCCCGGCCTGGTGTATTCGCTTCTTGCCGCAGCGGAGCATCTTGGTCTTCGTGTTTTCTGGATCCACTCGCTCGGCGCGTCCACATGGGGCGCGAACGTTCCGGAAATGCTTTGGCCGAAGATGGGCGAACTCCTTCGCAAAGGAGGATTTCTCTCCCGGAAGCCGGATTGGTACACGTTGGGCGGAGGAAACGAATCCGGCGCCGATATGTCGCCCGAAGGGAAAAAGATGCTTCTTGCCGCAGCGCTGCAGGACGGTGTGCCGATGCTCGAAGCCGATGCTCTTGAAGAGATGATCGAGCTGAAAACCCAGCATATTCTTTCCGTGAATCCCAGGCTTGTACTTGCGGTCGGAGGGTCGCACAGCACCTTTGGAAAAGGGGAGATTGTTCCTCCCGGCGGCGGGTGGTATACGCCGGAAGAGAGCGAGCGAGTCGAGACGGGCGACGGCGTGTTCCGTGCCGTTCTTCTTGCGGGTGTGCCGGTGCTCCACTTTTTGAACCTCCGGCCGCTCGCCCGGAGCGCGGGCATCCCATTCGACGCGCCTCCCCGGGCTCGTTTCGGCGGCGGAGCCGGAGATGCAGCCTGCGCGGCCGGACTCTTGTTCTATTGTGTTTTCCTGTTTCGTTTCCGACGATGGAGGAGAGACGAGTGATGCGTCCCCAAGACGCGAAACATGGAGTCGACTTCCTCGAAGAGCAGGCTTTTTTCGACGGACTCTCTCTCAAAGGACAGGACGCCGACGTCCGCGGGGTTCTTCTTCCTCGCGGAAGCGCGGAGAAATTCCTCTTCTCCGGTCTTTTTTTCCTGGGGGTGTGGCTGCTTACGCAGGGACTTTCAGCAAGGCCGGTGCTTGAGATTCTCGTCAGGCTTCCGGAGACGATGGACAGCGGCGATCTTCTCTCCGCCGCGTCCATGCTCGTCCTGATGAACGCGCTCAGGGCCATCGCGCTCTATCTCGGATGGTTCCTGCTTGGAAACGGACTGGGCGCGCTACACTCTTCACTCTCTTTCCTCTCCTGGTTCGTCCCTGTTGTCGCCATCCCGGTGACGTATTTCATCCTCCCATCCCTGGGGGAGGGCATACAGCTCCATTTCGGTTTCCCGGCGGTGCTCAGCGTGAGCAGCGTGCTCGTCCTCCGCTATCTTACGCGGGGGATCGCCGACTGGGGGTACAAGGCGATCGCGCTCGCACTCTTCGTCTTCTCTTTTCAATGGCTCGATGTCATTCCGGCGCTCACGTCCTGGGGGGCCGGCTGGGGCGAGCTCTCCTCCGCCGTGAAGACCGTTGCGCTTCTTATGGAGCGCGAATATCTGCTGAACAGAGCGGGAATCGCGGTATTCGGAGGTCTTTTCTGCGCCGGGGTTATCACCACGGAGCTCCTCGTCAGCTACGGCGCCCGTCTTTACAGCCTGGCTCTTTTGAGAGATCGCGAAAACAAGGTGGCGCTTTTACGGGAGCAGAACCTCCGAAACCGGAGCCTCGTAGAGATGCAGCAGCTGGTTCACGATCTGAAGCGCCCGCTCACGACGATCATGGGGCTGGCCGACGTTATCGCCTCGGGAAAAAACGCACCGAGCGCGGGGAAATACGGCGCCGTCATCGTGGAGGCGGGGCGTTCGATGGAGGAGATGATCTCCGAGATTCTTCATGAGGATTTTCGCCGTCCGATTTCCCTCGGTGATCTTCTGCAGTACGTCTTTACCCAGATCAGCCCGTTCGACTGGCGACAGACGGTGTCGCTCTCCGCTGAAGAGGGAATACTCGATGAATATGTCACGGTGAACGTGGTGCGTTTTTCGAGGGCATTGGTGAATTTGCTTGAAAACGCGCACAGGGCGAACAGCCTCGTGAACGGGAGCCGTATTGCGATACGCATCTCCGGAACTGAGAATCTTGCTGAAATAGCTGTTCTCGACGAAGGGCCGGGGTTTCGAAGGACGCGCGGGGAGGGCGACGCGGCGCCTTCGAAGGCCGAAGGCGCGTCCGGAGAGTGGTGGTGTTCCTCTTCAGGATGGAACTCCACCGGACTTGGTCTCCAGTACGTTACAATGGTAGTGCAGAATCACGGGGGAAGATTCATCGCGGAGGACCTTCCCGGCGGCGGGGCGAGAACGGCGATAGCCCTCGAAAAAAAACCGGTGGTCAAAGAGTCTTCGAGGGCAGGAGCTGCTGCCTTCGGGGGGTAACGAACCAAGAGGAAAGGATGAGAAGAAATGCCCCTGCATATCGGTGCGATCGACGACGACAGGTCTATTCTCTATACGCTGGAAGCCATGGCCTCCACCGAAGGGTGGCGCATGCTCACAACGAACGTTCCGGAGGAGTGCCTCGACTGGATCAAACTCGATGAAGTGGATATCCTGCTCGTGGACTACCACATGCCTGTGATGAACGGTCTGCACCTGATAAGAAAGGCGCGGGAGCTCTCCTCGAAGCTGGTGCTGATCGCCTTGACGGTGGAGGACGGCGGCGATCTCGCCGGTCAGCTTGTGCTCGCCGGAGCTGACGACTTTATCACGAAGCCGATTCGCCTTGCGGATTTCACCGCCCGGATCAGGCTGCACGAGAAACTCTTTTCCCACCGGGAGCAGCTGAACTGGGAAGAACGGAAAAAAGGCGTCAGCAAAGATACGATGCGAAAAGTCCTCGAGAAGCTGAAGGAGTTCAGCTCTCCAAAGGACTGCGACGATGTCGCCGCAGCCTGCGGCCTGGCGTATGTGACGGCGCACAGGTACCTGGAATACCTCGCCGAACGCGGGTTGATCATTCGCAGCGCCGGTGCGCAGGATGGTCGTCCGGGGCGCCCCAAGACATACTATGCTGTTCCCGTCTCCTCTTCGAACGCCCCCTCTCAATAACAAGAACGGGGCTCTCCGCGAACGGAGAGCCCCGCCTCATTCAGTACGAGAAAAGAGTCCGAAGTCTACTTAAACCACTGGGCTTTCAGCGCGTCCAGCTCTCCGCTTCCTTCGAGTTCCGCGAGGGCCTTGTTCACAGCTTCGATGAGTTCGGTTTCGCCGAGATTCATGGCAAGAGCTTTCCCCGAGCCTGTGATTTCCTGCTCGAAGGCGATCTTGATCTTCCCCTGGAAGTCCTTGTGCTCGACGTAGCTCTTCGCGACGGGCGTGTCCATCAACGTTGCGTCGACACGTCCAAGGATCACTTCACGGACGCAATCGTCGAACTTCTGGAAGGATTTTACAACAACGCCTTCAAGAGACTGACTGTAGGTCTCCTGTACCGTCCCAAGCTGGACGGCGATCGTCTTTCCCTTCATGTCTTCGAGGACTTTCATCGAATCGTTCCCCTCGGCCACGATGAACGCGCTGATCGAGATCTCGTAGTTCGTGGAGAACGCGACTCTTTTCGCCCGCTCCTCGGTGGCGCTCATTCCGGCGGCGACGATGTCGATCTTCTTCGCGAGAAGCGAAGGAATGAGGCTGTCGAACGGCATATCGACCCATTCGATTTGTTTCCCCATTTTTGCGGCGATCACCTCCATCATTTCGATATCGAAGCCTTTGAGCTGATTGTTCTCGTCGCGGAACTCATAAGGGGGGTATGTGCTCTCCGTGCCGACGAGCAACACGTCCTTGGCCATGACATTGGCCCATCCGGCGGTTCCCAGAACCAGCAGCGCAAGAAGTGCGAACAGAACTTTTTTCATCGTTTTCTCTCCTCCAATATGAACAGATGTTAACTACTTTCTCTGTGTGTGATATGCATTGTACTTGCGAGCATACACGCCACGTTTTTCTCTGTCAAGACCGCTTCCCCGCTTTTTCCAAAGACTGTTATAATTTCACCGTGTGATCGTTTCCTCCGGTCGCCTGAGGGCGAACCGGTATTCGGATCAAAGGAAGGCTGGGAGAAGGAGATGGCGGAGAAAAAAGAGGCTTTCTTTCTGATTTTCAGAGTTGGGGAAAGACGTTTCGCCATTTCCGCGGAGGAGATAGAGCGAGTGCTCGCGGCTGTGGAGGTGACTCCTCTGCCGGACACTCCGCCGTTCCTTCGCGGTGTGATCAACTGCGGCGGTATACTTGTTCCCGTGGTCGACCTCCGGGTGCGTTTCGGGCTCCCTGTCCGGAGAGTGCTTCCGAGCGACCGTTTCGTCTTCGTCCGGAGCGCGCCTTCCGAAATGCAGGAAATCGGACGCCTGTACGCATTCCTCGTGGAAGATGTGGAGGGAGTCTTCCCTCTCGCGGCCGAAACGATCTCTCTGTCCGAATTCTCCAGCGGTTTTCTCAAGAGTGTCCTTGCCGGGCTTGAATCCGGCGATGAGCGCGTCGTGTGCATTCAGACCGCGGATACTCTGTTTTCTATGACCGATGCGGAGATTCTGCAGGTCGAGAAGGCATTCCCCGATACGGAGGACGTTCTTGCATGACGTTGCTGGACCGCGCCGCTCTTCCTCCGGAGACCGAGGAGGATCTTCGCCGCCTCGGTCTTTTGGTAGAAAAGCGTCTTGGGCTCGTCTTCTCCGAAAAGCGATCCCGGGATCTCCGGCAGGCGATTCACTCGATTGCCGCCCTCGAACAGCGGCCTCCGGCCGAGCTCTTGCGCAGCTGGGCCCGGGAGGGCCTTTCAAATGCGGCGACAGCGTCGCTGGCCGAGTATCTCACGATCGGAGAGACCTATTTTTTTCGGGAACCGAAAACGCTGCGGGCTTTCGAGGAACAGGTTTTGAAGCGTTGCACAGAAGGGAGGCGACCGCGCCGTTTCAGAATATGGTGCGCCGGATGCAGTACGGGAGAAGAGCCGTACACCCTCTCCATGATTTTGCACCGCGTGCTTCCGGATATTCGTTCGATGGACGTTTCGATCCTGGGAACCGATATCAATCCGCGAGTCCTCGAGAAAGCGCGGCGGGGCGAATACTCCTCGTGGTCGTTCAGGGGACTCGAAAAGTCTCTGAGGGACAGATACTTCGAGCACCTCGAGGACGGAACATGGTCGGTGAAACCGCACTTCCGCCAAGGCGTTTCTTTTTCACTCCTCAACCTTGCCGACGAGGAGTGGCCTCTCTGGGACGACGGTTTCCCCCCCGATGTTCTCTTCTGCAGGAACGTGCTGATCTATTTTTCCGCCGATCAGCGCAAGAACGTGGTCCTTCGGTTCCACGAGCTCCTTCCTGCCGATGGCTGGCTTGTGGTTGCACCGTGCGAGTCGTCGGCTTTGCTTGCGTCGAAATTCGCTCCTGTGCATCACGAAGGGGCGACGCTCTACAGAAAGCAGGATGCCTCGGAGCCGAGGGAAGCGGGCGCTTCCCTTCCGGAACCTCGTTTTTCGGTTCTTCCAGCGGAAGCGATGCTCGACGACGCTCCGATGGAGGAGGAATCAGTGGAGACGGGCTTTTCGTTCGAAGAACCTTCGTTCCTTGCCGCCGAACTCTTTCTTGATACTGTTCCGGAGTATCAAGAGGCTGAAGAAACCGGGGAAGCACGCTCCGAATCCGCCGGCGCATGTCTGCAAAACGCCCGGATTCTCGCCGACAAGGGGAGGCATGACGAGGCGCTTCAATGGGCGCTGAAAGCGAGAGAACTGGACCGGACCGCGCCCGAACCGCTCTATCTGGCCGCTTTGATCAGCTCCGAGACGGGAAACGAAAAAGAGGCGGCGGCTTCGCTTCGAAGCGCCCTTTTTCTCGATCCCGATTTCATCATGGCGCACTATGCTCTCGGCAGCCTCGCGCTCAAAAGCGGCAGGCGCGACGATGCAAAACGCCATCTCCGGAACGCGGAGGTTTTACTCTCTTCGCTTCCGCCGGACGCTCCGTTGCGCGAAGGCGACGGACTCCGCGCAGGAGAACTCTTGCAGACAGTTCGCGGGCTGCGGCGATAGCCCCGTAAAAGACATTTTTTCGACAGAGGGTGGTGAGACGGGGAATGGAAACGAATGCCGATGCGCTTGAGCAAGAGCGAATGGACGCTGTCCTCAGGAAAAGAGCCAAAAAACTCTCCCGGGAATTTCTGAAGGAGAGCACGACTGAAGAAAACCTTCTGGAGATCGTCGAATTCCGTCTTGGCCCGGAGCGGTACGGAGTTGCTTCGTTGCATGTCGGGGAAGTCGTCCCGTTGCGGGAGTATGCGATCGTACCCTGTACGCCCCCGTTTGTGGCAGGGATAATCAATCTGCGGGGTCGCATCGTTCCCTTGGTCGATTTGAAGTTTTTTTTCGATATACCTGCGACGGCGATTTCGGAGGAGACGCGGGTGGTCGTGCTGCGCTCCGGGGATATGGAGCTGGGAATTCTGGCGGACGCCCTCGTCGGGATACGTACGATCTCTCTCCGCAACCTCCATCCGCCGCTGCCCACCATGGCGGGCGTCCGGTCGGCGTATCTGCTCGGAGTGGAGGGAGAGGATATCGCAATACTTGACGGCGCCAGAATACTGAGGGATGAATCGCTGATCGTCGACGAAGAAGTTTAGGGCCGTGAGGAGGGCGACATTGTGAAATTACACAATATGAGCATTGGGAAGAAACTCGGTTTTGGTTTCGGTACGGTCGTATTGATTGCGCTGGTCCTTGGAATCACAGGTATCCTGGGCATATCCCGGCTCTCGAACGATATTGAATACATAACGACGAACCGTTTCTACGATTTGCGTTCGCTTGCGGGGCTGAACTACCAACGGATGATCATCAGGGCGGAAACTCTGGACGCTGTTCTTGCCGAGAACAAGCCGAACCGCGATGAGACCCTTCGGAAGATCCTGGAGCGGCGAAGGAATTCCTGGGAAAAGATCGACGAGCACTGGAGCGATCTTCTCTCGGTTCCCCGCCACATGGAGAAAGGAAGGCAGCTCGTTGAGATTCTCAAAGTGCAGTACCAGTCCTGGCGCAAAATGCACGCCGATATGGACCGGCTTTTGGAAGAGCTGCTCCGCAGCGCTTCGGACGACCGGAAGACGGCGCTTTTCGGGGAGTTCCGGACCCTTGTGACTCGGATGATTCCCATCTCCGAGGTCATGGGCTCCACTTTCGACGATCTCACCCGGAACAACAACGAACAGACGGACCTTCTTGTTGCGGAGGATTTGAAGCGCGCGAGCATTCTGGAGATGTTCTCGCTTCTGGCGATGATTGTCGGGGTGTTCATCGCGCTCGTTATGACGCTGAAGATATCTCGGAGTATCGTGCTCCCGATATCGTCCGCGGTCTCTTTCCTCTCCCGCCTCCGCGAAGGGGAGTTGCGGGAGAACGTTCCAAAGGAGTTTCTTGCGAGGAAAGACGAGATAGGCACGTTGGCGCAAGCTGTACAGGTTCTCACCGAAGAGCTCCGGGAGCAGATCGCCTCCATGAAGGAAGTGACGGTTGCGCTTGCGTCTTCGGCATACCAGATTTCCGCCTCGGTCTCCGAAGTCACCGCAGGCGCCGAAGAAACGGCGGTCGCTGTCGTGGAGACCACGGCGACCATGGAGGAGGTCCGCACGACCGCCGAGGTGACCAACAGGAAGAGCAAGGAGGTCGCCGAGAGCGCGCAGCAGGGGCTGCAGGTGGTGCAGAAGGGGAAAACGGCGACGGATGCGCTGTTCGACGGGATGAAAAACGTCGGAGAGCGCATGACCTCGATAGCCGAGACGATTATCCGCCTCAGTGAACAGAGCCAGGAGGTCGGGGAGATCACCGAGACTGTGGAAGACCTTGCCGAACAGTCCAATCTGCTTGCCGTGAACGCGGCCGTCGAGGCCGCAAAGGCCGGGGAGCAGGGGCGCGGGTTTTCCGTCGTGGCGCAGGAGATAAAGAGCCTGGCGGAGCAGTCGAAGCAGTCCGCGAAAGAGGTGCAGCGCATCCTCCGCGATATCCAGAAAGCGACGAGCGCCGCGGTGATGGCCATCGAGCAGGGGTCGAAAGCCGTGGAGCAGGGAGCGAAGGACGCGGTGCCTTCCAGGGAGTCGATTCAGGGGATCACGAAAAAATTCGTCGAGTCCGCGCAATCCGCCGCCCAGATCGCGGCGGCGAACAACGAACTGCTTGCGGGTATCGACCAGGTGACGCAGGCGATGGAGAGCATCAAGGCCGCTGGAGAGCAGAACGTGGCCGGGATGAAGGATCTTGAAGCGGCTTCGGGCGGTCTGAAGGAGATGGGGCAAAAGCTCTCGCTCCTGATTGAACGGTATACGGTGTGAGGCCCCGAGGTACGAGGGAGCGCGTATGAACCAGGCGGAGAGGGAATTTCTCGAAGAATTGCGCAGAGATTTTGTTCCGGAGGCGGAGGAGTATCTTCAGACCATCGTCTCCGGTCTGCTTGCTCTTGAAAAGAGTCCCGCGAGCTCTTCCGGGGTCATCGAGGAGGTCTTCCGGGCCGCCCATAGCCTCAAGGGGGCGGCGCAGGCGGTGCAGATGCCGGGCGTCTCTTCTATATGTCAGGTTGTGGAGAGCGTCTTCTCGGGTATGAAAAAAGGCGTTCTTCACCTCTCCGAAGGGGATTTCGATATCCTCCAGCGCGCCGCCGATACGCTGTCCGTCATGATAGGCGCTCCCGAGAAGGAGGACTCGAGCGGAGTCGCTCGACTGATCCGTGAGATCGAAAGCCTGTTGGAGCCCGGAGACCATGCTGCCCCGGTAAAGTCGCCCCTGTTGCCGGGAAGCCGCAGGCTCCTTGTGCAGGAAGAGGATACGGAGGAAAAAGATGCAGCGCTCTCGCTTTCGAATCGCGCTCTTCCGGCGCATGCCGTCTCTCCGGCTGCAACGGAGGAGGCGTCTCCGCAGCCGAAGGAAGAACGCCCGCGACAGAGCGCGCAGGAGACCGTGCGTATCACCGCCTCGAAACTTGATTCTTTGCTGCTGAAAGCCGAGGAATTGATCGCGGTGAATCTTGCCCTGACGGTTCGCCTGGAAAATATCCGTGAAATACTCTCTCTTGCCGCCGAGTTCAGGAGCGAGTGGGAAAAGGCTCTCGACACGGTCCGGAGAGACGATCGGATCGTTGAGAAACTCCCCCCGAAATTACAGGATTTTTTACAGTCGGGAAGAGGCATTTTTCGTACACTTCTCGAAACGTTGCGCGACATGGAAAAATCGCTGCGTTCCGACCAGCGCGCCGCGGGCGGGCTGGTCCGCGATCTCCTCGAGGGAGCAAGGACCGTGCTGATGCTTCCCTTTTCGTCGCTCCTGCAGGGCTTCCCGAAAATTGTCCGCGACCTTGGGCGGGAGCTCGGCAAAGAAGTGGACGTGATCGTCCGGGGCGGCGAAATCGAAGTCGACAAGCGGATTCTTGAGGGGTTGAAAGATCCCCTGGTCCACCTGGTGCGCAACTGCGTCGATCACGGATTGGAAAAGGCGGAAGAGCGACGAATCGCTGGGAAGCCTCCCTCGGGAACCATCACGCTTACAGTGTCTCAGTCTGACGGCGGCAGAGTGGAAATCCTTGTCGCCGACGACGGAAAAGGAATCGACCCGGCGAAACTGCGCGAGATCGCCGTAAAAAACGGAGCGAT
>Ga0334887_1000743_pt1 | contig 48906 bp, 32 predicted proteins | sample GraSluR1_MG_10_FD_207217 | JGI IMG/M metagenome (GOLD analysis project Ga0334887, IMG submission 207217) | Sludge microbial communities from methane-producing bioreactor in Wageningen University, Netherlands - Granular Sludge_18_07-R1 | ecosystem: Engineered > Bioreactor > Anaerobic >...
GATCGACCCGCAGCCTTGGGAAGGCGTGAACGGCTACGTCTCCGCCGCCCACGTCGAGCGGCTTCCCGACGGGAGATGGTGGATGCTCTACTCCGGGGGCTCCGCGGGAAACGCCGGAATCGGCTACGCATGGTCCTGGGACCGTGTCCACTGGCGCAAGGCGGAGATCAACCCCGTGTTCAAGAACGGCAGCGGGCCATTCCTCGAGCGCTGCTACACGCCGAGCCTGGTCCGGGACGCCGACGGCTCGCTGCTCCTTTACCGCGCGGCCAAGGACGCGACCGCCTACCGGACCTTCGTTTCCCGTCTGCGGGCACCGGCCCTTGGTTGGCGGGACCTGCTCGGACCGGACCGGCTCGGTCAGGGGCTCACCGCGCGGGAGGCCATCCACCGGGGCGTCGGCACCCAGGCTGAACGCGACGCTGCTCTCCCGAACCCGTCCAAGGGCGACGAGTGGTTCAACACCGACCTCGCGGGCGGCGGAAAGTGGGAGAAACACACCGGGACGATCTGGAAGCAGACCTGATTCCCGGAACACATCACTTTTCTTCGGCTGCTGGGAAATCCCGTAACCCCGCGTGTTTCCGCAGGTTGCGGCCGCATGTACATAACCCATTGGAATCAAAGGGGTTATGTGTCGAATTCGCCTTGCTTTCTGTTCGGAAAGAAGCCTGTATGTGTGTGAACACAAGAGCCAATCCCTTGCCGGGAACGGGCTTACAGAAAGCAAGGAGAGACCATGGACTTACGCCGGATCAACTTCGGAATCGAGATCGAGACAGTCAAACGGACGCGCGAGCGGGTCGCCCAGGCGATCCAGTCGGTGGTGGGCGGCCAGGTCCGCCACATCGGCAGCCCGGGCAGCTTCGACCCCTGGGAGGTCACCGACGACCATGGACGGGTTTGGAAAGTGGTATCCGACGGCTCGCTCATCAATGTGCCGGTCCACCTGCGGGCCGAGGTGGTGAGCCCCGTCCTGTCCTACGAGGACATCCCCGTCCTCCAGGAGGTCGTCCGGGCGCTGCGGGCCTGCGGAGCCAAGGTGGACGACCGTTGCGGCATCCATGTCCACGTCGACGCCACGGCCTTTGACGGCCGGACCCTCGGCAACCTCGCCAAGATCGTCTACAAACAGGAAGCGCTCATCCTCACCGCCCTGGGTGTTAACGAGACCCGCCGCCGCAACTACAGCAAACCGGTGAGCGACGATCTCATCGCACAGATCGAGCGCCGCCGTCCCAGAACCAGGGACCAGCTCAACCACATCTGGTACGGCTACCACAACCGGCAGCCCCAGCACTACGACAGCACCCGCTATCACGGGGTGAACCTGCACAACGTCTGGTACCGGGGCACGGTCGAGTTCCGCTGGTTCGAAGGGACGCTCCACGCGGGGAAGGTGAAAGCCTACGTCCAACTGGTCCTGGCCGTGGCGGCCAAGGCGCTGAACGGCCGGGCGGCATCGAGCCGCAAGCGGTCCTTCGACCCGCAGAGCGCCCGGTACGACTTCCGGGTCTTCCTGCTCCACCTGGGGCTCATCGGTGACGAGTTCAAGACAGCGCGCAAGCATCTGATCGCCGCCCTGCCAGGGGACTCGGCATTCAAACGCGGCAGGGTGAAACCAGACGAACAACCCGCCCCAAAGGCGGAACCCCTCACGGAGGCCGGGCCCGAAACCCGGCCTCCGGCGTTTTCGGGGGACGAGACCGGCGGGACGCAAGGAGGCGCGTCATGAGAGTGCTGATTCGAAACACCGCCCTCAATGGGCAGCCGCTGGAAGGCGACGGCGAAATCTTCACCGGGGCGACGGTGACCGACGTGGTCCTGGCCATGAAAGGAGCCACGCTCTTTTCCGACCAGCGGGACCTCGAGGACTACATCGACATGGTCTTGCGCAACGCCAAGATGCTCGCAGGTGTCGAGCTGGCGGTCCGGGGCGATACGCCGGAGGAAAAGGCCGCATCCTTTTTAGACGCATTGATCAAACACGGTCTTGCCGAGGTGCAGGACGACAAACCCGCGCGGATACCGATTCCCTCCCTGGTTTGGCAGGCCATCGACGCGGTCCGACTCTCGGGGTTGACCAACATGCTCGACCGTCCGGTCGTCGCCCGGCTGGCCGGAGAGCTTGGATATCCCGATGCCGCGCGCTGGATCGAGGAGCACCCGAAGGAGTATGCCGAGGGCGTCTTCCGCGGGTTTGTCGTCGATCCGCAGGGAGGGAAACCCTGATGTGCGGGCTCGCGGGCGTCATCTTCGGGAAAAAGCGGCGGCGCGCCGAGGAGCGGGAGTATCTCGCCTGGCTCTTTACCCGCCTGCTTGTATTGAGCGAGGAGCGCGGACCACACGCCACCGGCGCGGCATGGCTCGACACCGACGGCGGACACCGGCTTTTCAAGCGGCCGGTGACGGCCGAGCGGTTTGTCACGGACAAGGCCTTCGCCGAACTCCTGGCCGGCATAAACAACCGCGCCACGCTTCTCCTCGGCCATACCCGGTGGCGCACCCGCGGGGACGAGCGGGTCAACAGCAACAACCACCCGATCCGCGCCGGGGAGATGATCGGCACCCACAACGGCACCATCTACAACGCCGACTACCTGTTCCGGCGCTGGAAGATGCGGCGCTTCGCCGAGGTGGACAGCGAGATTCTGTTCCGCCTGGCCGCGAACGCCGCGCGGGACGGGGCCATGGATATCGAGCGGTTCAAGGCGCGCCTCCGGCGCTGCCGGGGTCAGATCACCGCCGTCATCGCCTGCCGGACCGATCCGCAAACCGTCATCGTGCTCAAGGGCAACCGACCGCTGGAACTACGCTGGCATCCCCGCCGCAAAGCGGTTCTCTACGCTTCGGACCCCGCATACCTCGACGCCGTGCTGGCGGAGGAAAAAGGCTGGCGTGAGATTGCGGTCCCGCCCATGAGCCTGGTGGTGTTCCGGCGCGAGGACCTGGCCGCGTATTCGGTGGAGCCCTTCGAGTTCGTCGCCCAGGAGAGAAAGGGGGCGGAACCATGACAGACACCCCAATGAACCAGGCAATGAACCCAACAAAACCCTCAAACGCGAACACAAGCGGAATGCTGAGACTCTTCGTCTACGGCACCCTGAAGCGCGGTTTCTGGAACCACGACCGCTTTTGCCGGGGCGTCCTGACGGTGGAGGACGCCGTGGTCCACGGCCGCCTCTTCGAGACATCCTCCGGAATCCCGTTTCTGGAGGTTCCAGATGAGGACGTCATTGCCATCGGGACCACCAATCCACTCGCCGACGTGGCCACACAGGCGCACGTCGCGGCCCGCATGTCCAATCCCGAGCCAACCCCCGACCGGCTCCCGAAGAAGGGCACAGGCGCGCCCTGGGGCCCCGTGTATGGGGAGCTTCTGACCTTCGACGATCCCGAAAACCGCCTTCCGGCCATCGACCGGCTGGAGGGGTTTCATCCCGGCGGTCCCTGCCTCTACCGCCGTGTTCTGGTTTTGGCGCAGGCCCACGGAACCGTGCTTCCGGCTTGGCTCTATGTTGTTGAAGTAACAAGTAATCGCAGCTTCAAACCGCTTCCGTCCGGCAAGTGGCGCTCCTGAAATCAGTCTCGACCAAGCCGCGGATTTCTCTTGATTTTCTCTTGCGAACGATATAACATACGCTATTATATTCGGGCAAGGGCCGTGGTTTGCCATCCGGACAAGAGGTGCAGCAAATGGACACAGAGGGTCGAAGTTTTTCGGCGTTGGTGAAAGAGATGCGGCGTCAGCTCGCCTTGAGCCAAGAGGACCTGGCTCGGCAGCTCGGCGTCAGCTATGCGACCGTCAACCGGTGGGAAAACGGACAATCCGTGCCCTCAAAACTCGCCAAGGCCCAGCTGAAATCTTTCTGCGAAAAGATGATCGAACGAGGCAAGTTGACGTTGTCTGCAAACATGCGTGATTTCGCTGACCTGGGCTCGGATCAGGATTAGGAGCAGCCATGAACAATTTCGGCGAAAAAGTCAGCTTCATTTGGTCGGTTGCCGACCTCATTCGCGGACCCTACCGGCCAAACCAGTACAAGGACGTCATGCTGCCCATGACCGTTCTTCGCCGTCTCGACTGCGTCCTTGCGCCCACCAAGGACAAGGTTCTCGAGCAGCAGAAGAAACTCTCGGGCGGCAAGGTCAAAAACGTCGATCCCATTCTCTGCCGCGTCACGGGCGTGCCTTTCTACAATACAAGCCGCTTCACCTTCGACAAGCTCAAAGGCGACCCGAACAACATCGCCGCCAATCTGACCCACTACATCAAGGGCTTCTCCTCGCGGGCCCGAGAGATCATCGAGCACTTCGGGTTCGAGGAACACATCGCCAAGCTCGACAAGGCCGACCGGCTCTATCTGGTCGTGTCCAAGTTCTGCGATATCGACCTGCATCCGCAGACCGTCTCGAACATCGAGATGGGGTATATCTTCGAAGAGCTGATCCGGAGATTCAACGAGGCATCAAACGAAGAGGCCGGCGATCACTTCACCCCCCGCGAGGTCATTCGCCTGATGGTGAACCTCCTCTTTATGCCTGACAGCGACATCCTGACCACCAAAGGAATCGTCAAGACCCTGTACGATCCGGCCTGCGGGACAGGCGGCATGTTGTCCGTGGCTGAGGACTACGTGCGCGAGCTCAACCCCGACGCCCGCCTGGAGGTCTTCGGACAGGACTACAACGCCCAGGCTTACGCCATCTGCGGGTCTGACATGATGATCAAGGGGCAGGATATCGAGCACATCGCCTTTGGCGACAGTTTCACCGACGACCGGTTTCCGCGCCATAAGTTCGATTACATGCTGGCCAATCCGCCCTTCGGCGTGGAGTGGAAGCCTGAAGCCGACTTCATCACGCGCGAGCACGAAGAACAGGGCTTCGGAGGACGTTTCGGCGCAGGGCTGCCCCGCATCAATGACGGCTCCCTTCTTTTCATCATGCACATGATCAGCAAGATGAAGGACCCGAAGGAGGGCGGCACCCGCCTTGGAATCGTCTTTAACGGTTCGCCGCTCTTCACCGGTGCGGCCGGGTCGGGAGAGAGCGAGATCCGCCGCTGGATCATCGAGAACGATTGGCTGGAGGCCATTGTCGCCCTGCCGGACCAGCTCTTCTACAACACGGGCATCTACACCTACCTCTGGATCGTCACCAACCGGAAAGAGCCGGGTCGCCGGGGCAAGATTCAACTGGTGGACGCAACGAGCTTCTTCAAGAAGATGCGCAAATCCCTCGGCAACAAGCGTAACGAAATCTGCGACGACCAGCGCGACGAGATCACCCGGCTCTACGGAAATCTAAAGAATACGGATCATGTCCGCATTTTCGACAACGCCGACTTTGGCTACCGCCGCATCACTGTAGAACGTCCTCTGCGCCTTAACTTCGCGGTGGACGAGGCTCGAATCGCCCGCCTCATGGAGACAACGGCCTTCGCCAACCTTGCCGCCAGCAAGAAACGCAAGGATACAAAAGCCGCTCAGGCCGAAATCGAAGAAGGCGGCAAACTTCAGGAAGCCATCCTGTCCGTTCTGCGGCCCCTTGCCGCCAAGGGCATCGTCAAGAACCGGGAACAGTTCTCGGAGATGGTGCAGGCGGCGTTCAAGAGGTCGGGGCTCAAAGTTCCGGCTGCCCTCTTCAAGGCGATTCTGATGGCCCTTTCCGAGCGGGACGAGACAGCCGATATCTGCACCGACGCCAAGGGCAATCCCGAGCCCGATCCGGAACTGCGCGATTATGAGAACGTCCCCCTCAAAGAAGACGTGGGCGAGTATATGAAGCGCGAGGTTCTGCCGCACGTTCCTGATGCGTGGGTTGATGAGAGCAAGACAAAAGTCGGTTATGAAATAAACTTCAATCGTTATTTCTACAAGTACACGCCTCCGCGCCCGCTGGAGGAGATCGAGGCGGACCTCAAGAAGATCGAGAAGGAAATCGCGGACATGCTGGCGGAGGTGACGGAATGACCGGCAAGCCGATGAAACCCTCAGGCAAGGCTATGTCCCCCGATCAATTGCTTGGCGATATTCGCCAAATGATTGAGGAAACCCGTTCTGCCGTGGCGACCACGGTAAATGCCGGGCTAACCATGCTCTATTGGCGAATCGGACGGCGCATAGGCCAAGAGATACTCAAGGGCGAGCGGGCGGAGTATGGAGCGGAGATTGTCTCGGCGCTGGCGAGACAATTGACGACCGATTACGGCCGGGGCTTTGAAGAGAAAAATCTTCGGCGCATGATTCAATTCGCGGAGGTATTTCCCAACGAAGAGATTGTCGTATCGCTGATACGACAATTGAGTTGGACTCACATTATTGCCTTGATTCCTCTCAAGCAGCCGCTTCAGCGCGAGTTCTACGCCAAAATGTGCCGGGTGGAGCGATGGAGCGTCCGCACCCTTCGGCAGAAGATCGCTTCCATGCTTTACGAGCGCACCGCCCTTTCCAAGAAACCGGCTGAGCTGGCAAAGCTCGAACTTCAAGCCTTACGGGAAGAAGATCGCATGACGCCCGACTTGGTGTTTCGCGACCCCTACCTGCTCGACTTTCTCGGACTGAAAGGCGCTTACCAGGAAAAAGACCTGGAAGCGGCTATTCTGCGCGAGCTGGAATCCTTCATTCTGGAATTGGGCGGCGGCTTCGCCTTTGTCGCCCGGCAGAAGCGCATCACCGTGGATCAAGACGATTTCTACCTGGACCTGCTCTTTTTCCATCGCGACCTGCGGCGGTTGGTGGCGGTGGAACTCAAACTCGACAGGTTCCGGCCCGATCACAAGGGGCAGATGGAACTTTATCTGCGCTGGCTCGATAGATACGAGCGCAAGCCCGGCGAGGACTCACCGTTGGGCATCATTCTTTGCATCGGGAAAAACGCCGAACAGATCGAACTTCTGGAACTCGGCCGCTCGGGCATTCACGTCGCCGAATATCTTACCGTGTTGCCGCCCAAGGATGTCCTGAAACGCAAGTTGCATGAGGCCATCGAAAAAAGCCGGCTGGCGCTGGAAAGCCGCGGCGAGGAGACGGGTAAGGCATCCATAAAGGCATTCGTCAAGAAAAACTTGACGGTTCGACAGGATACCACCCGGAAGAAGCTTGCCAAACCGAAGAGCGGGGAAAAAAGACCTGGCAAGGGGGACAAGTCATGAACCGCGCAGCCACACAACATAAGCGGGCGGCCTATCCGGCGTACAAGCCTTCCGGCATCGAATGGCTGGGTAGCGTACCTTCCGCATGGCATGTCGCCCGCCTACGCTTCCTGGTAAAGACTAACCCCTCGAAGTCCGAGATTCGGGGAATACCCCAGGATACGGTCGTATCCTTCGTGCCGATGGATGCAGTCGGCGAATATGGCGGGCTTCGGCTTGAACAGAGTCATGCACTTGAGGATGTGGCCAACGGATACACCTACTTCCGAGACGGTGATGTCGTTGTCGCCAAGATTACACCGTGCTTTGAAAATGGAAAAGGCTCAATTGCTGACGGCCTTGAGAATGGCATCGGGTTCGGCACCACTGAGCTTCATGTTTTGCGACCATCCTCGTTCATGGATCGCAATTATCTCTTTTATCTTACAATCAGCCACGCTTTCCGGCAGATCGGGGCCTCTTACATGTATGGGGCGGGAGGTCAGAAGCGTGTGCCGGATGATTTCATCCGGGACTTCCGCCATCCAATTCCTGCGATTGATGAGCAGCGCGCCATTGCCGCCTTTCTGGACCGCGAGACGGCGCGGATTGATGGGCTGATCGAGAAGAAGCGGCGGCAGATTGAATTGCTCCGGGAGAAGCGCTCCGCCCTGATCAGCCACGCCGTCACCAAGGGCCTCGACCCCAACGCCAAGATGAAGGATTCCGGCATCGAATGGCTGGGGGAGATTCCGGAGCATTGGGAACTGCGTAGACTGAAATACATTGCGTCTGTGCAATTTAGCAATGTTGACAAGAATACTTTTGAAGGAGAGGAGCCAGTTCGCCTTTGCAACTATATTGACGTTTACAAGAACGAGTTAATTAAGGACGATTTCGAGTTCATGCAAGCAACCGCAACAAGAGCGGAAATCAGAAAGTTCACTCTCAGACAGGGAGATGTAGTCATAACCAAAGATTCAGAGTCATGGACTGATATAGCGGTTCCTGCATATGTGGCCGATCAACTCCAAGGGGTTATTTGCGGTTACCACCTGGCGCAGATTCGTGCCAAATTTCAAATACTTGATGGGAAATATCTGTTCAGAGCCTTTGCATCGAAGGCCATCAATTACCAATTCCAAGTTGCGTCAACCGGGATTACCCGCTACGGGCTTGGCAATTATTGGCTTGAGAACGGCTTGCTTGTTCTTCCTCCCCTCCCCGAGCAGCGCGCCATTGCCGCCTTTCTTGACCGCGAGACGGCGCGGATCGACTCGCTGATCGAGAAGGTGGAGAAATCCATTGAATTGTTACGCGAATACCGCACCGCCCTGATCTCCGCCGCCGTGACCGGCAGGATCGACGTGCGCAAGGAGGCTGTCTGATGCCAGGCCAACACACCGAACACGCATTTGAGACCGCCATCGAACACCACCTGACTTCGGCAGGCGGGTACGAGAAAGGCGACCGGGAGGCGTTCGACCCGGTCCGCGCCCTGTTTCCTGCCGATGTGATTGCGTTCATCCAGGCAACTCAGCCCAAGGAATGGGAATACCTCGCCAATCTCCAAAAGGAGAAAGCCGAAGGCATTCTGCTGGACGACCTCTGCCGGGCGCTGAACTCCGAACATGAAGGGTGCCTATCCGTCTTGCGCCACGGCTTCAAATGCTTCGGCAAGCTCTTCCGCATGGCCTATTTCGCCCCGGCGAGCGGGATGAACCCGGACACCCAGAGGCTCTATGCGGCCAATCGGCTCACGGTCACCCGTCAGCTTCGCTACTCCGCCAAGCACGGCAACACACTGGACGTGACTTTAGCCTTGAACGGCATCCCTGTCTCCACACTGGAGCTCAAGAACCCCATGACCGCCCAGACCTGGCGGCATGCCATCACCCAATACAAGAACGACCGCGACCCGGCGGATCTGATCTTCCAGTTCAAAAAACGCACGCTGGTCCATTTCGCCGTGGACACCGACGAAGTTTACATGGCCACGCGGCTTTCCGGCCGCAGCACCTATTTTCTCCCTTTCAACAAGGGCTGCGGAGGCGGCGCAGGCAACCCGGAGAACCCCGGCGGCTACAAAACCGCCTACCTCTGGGAAGAGGTCCTGGAGCGGCACAGCTTTCTCGACATCCTGGCGAGGTTCATTCACCTCCAGGTCGAGGAGAAGCAGCTCGGCGGCAAGAAGGTGAAACGGGAGGCGATGATTTTCCCACGCTATCACCAGCTCGATTGCGTAAGGAAGCTCGTGGCCGACGCCCGGGTGCGGGGGGCTGGGACCAATTACCTTGTCCAGCACTCCGCCGGTAGCGGCAAGTCCAACTCCATTGCCTGGCTGGCCCACCGGCTCGCCAGCCTCTACACCGAAAAGGACGAAAAGGTCTTCGACTCGATCATCGTGGTTACCGACCGGGTAGTCCTCGACCAGCAACTCCAGAACACCATCTATCAGTTCGAGCACAAGCAGGGCGTGGTCCAGAAGATCGACATCAACTCGACCCAATTGGCCGAGGCCCTCGGGTCCGGTGTGCCGGTGGTGATCACGACGCTCCAGAAATTTCCCTTTGTCACCGAGAAGATGGGCGATTTGCCCATGCGCCGATACGCGGTGATCGTGGACGAGGCTCACAGTTCTCAGGGCGGCGAGACGGCGACCGAACTCAAGGGTGTGCTCGCAGGAGCAGCAATCAAAGAAGAAGCCAGAGCGAAGGCTGAGGAAGAAGGGCTGCCCGACTACGAAGAGGAAATCCTCAAGACCATGGCCAAGCGCGGCCGCCAGCCCAATATCAGCTTCTTCGCCTTTACCGCGACGCCCAAGTACAAGACGCTGGAGGTCTTTGGCACTCCCGGCGTGGATGGCAAGCCGCAACCCTTTCATCTGTACAGCATGCGTCAGGCCATCGACGAGGGTTTCATCCTCGACGTGCTCCAAAACTACACGACGTACAAGACGTATTACCGCCTGATCAAGTCCATCGAAGACGATCCCAAGGTGGACAAACGCAAGGCAGCAAGGGCGCTCGCCCGCTTCATGAGTCTCCACCCGCACAACATCGCACAAAAGACGGAGGTCATGGTCGAGCATTTCCGCCACTTCACCATGCACAAGATCGGCGGAAAGGCCAAGGCGATGCTGGTCACCTCCAGCCGATTGCACGCGGTGAAGTACAAGCAGGCATTCGATAAGTACATCGCCGAGAAAGGGTACACGGGAATCAAGACGCTGGTTGCCTTCTCCGGCACGGTGATCGATCCGGATGCGCCCGGCGTGGAGTATACGGAAGTCGGTATGAACAAAGGCATCCGGGAAAAGGAGCTCCCCGAACGCTTCGGTACAGAAGAGTACCAGGTGTTGCTCGTGGCGGAGAAATACCAGACCGGATTCGATCAGCCGCTTCTTCACACCATGTACGTGGACAAAAGGCTCGCAGGAATCCAGGCGGTCCAAACCCTCTCACGGCTTAACCGCACCCATCCGGGCAAGGAAGATACCTTTGTTCTCGACTTCGTCAACGAACCAGAAGAGATACTGAAGGCCTTCCAGCCCTACTACGAGCAAACGATCATCGGCGAAAGGGCCGAGCCGAAGCAGCTTTACGAGCTTCAGGCCAAATTGGACGGACACCAGGTCTACTACAAGGCCGAGGTCGAGGAGTTCTGCAAGGTATTCTACAGACCACGACAGAATCAAACACACGCCGACCACGCCAGGATGAACGCATGCATTGATCCGGCCGTGAATCGTTACAACGGACTTGAGGAAGAGGTCCGGGAGGAGTTCCGGAAGACGTTGGTCGCTTTCAGAAACCTCTATTCTTTCATGTCGCAGGTGATCCCCTTCCAGGACTCCGATTTGGAAAAGCTGTACTCATACGTCCGGTTTCTGCTTACCAAACTGCCGAGAGAAAACCGGGGACCGATCTACAACTTTGATGATGACGTGGCGCTCAAGTTTTACCGTTTGCAAAAGATCGGCGAGGGCTCCATCGTCATGGAGCCGGGAGCCCGATACGAGGTGTCGGGGCCGACGTCTGTGGGCACCGGCGTCGCTCGAGGTGATGAGATCGAGCTGTCCAAGCTTATCGACCTTCTCAACGAGCGGTTCGGAACGGAGTTCAAGCCGGGTGACCAATTGTTTTTCGAATCGATACGCGAGGACGCCGTGGCCGACAGCAGCCTCCGTCAAGCCGCGCTCGCCAACACGATGGAGAACTTCGGCTACGTCTTCCGCAAAGCCTTGGAGGGGCTTTTTATCGACCGCATGGAGCAGAACGAGGAGATCACAGCCAAGTTCATGAACGAGGATCAATTCCGCGAGGCTGTCAGCCAACACCTCCTCAAGGAGGTCTACGAGAAGATCCGGGAGGAGGCCGAAGCCGCAAATGACAAATGAAGAAATAGCACGGTTTTTCAACGATACCCGAGCGTTTATCCAGGGCAACCCCGACCTGCGCGATCCCCAGGTTGAGGGATGGTTTCGCACGCGCCAGCACTTCCGGAACAGCACCGAGCACGCCATCCTCCAGATTCCGGTGGGCTGCGGCAAGACTGGCCTCATGGCCCTGCTGCCTTTTGAGACCGCCCAAGGGCGGGTGCTGGTGATTGCTCCGAACCTTGAGATTCGTCGGGGCATTTCCACTGCCTTCGACGTCGCTGGGCGTGAGTGCTTCTGGACATCCACGCGCGTGTTGACAGACGTGAGTCATGGTCCCTTCACGGCCGTCCTGGACGGCCAGGATGCGAACATCCACGACTGCGAGAACTCGCACATCGTGGTCACCAACATCCAGCAACTGGCCAGTCGGGCCGACCGATGGCTTCCTGCCTTTTCTGATGACTTCTTCGACCTGATCCTGGTCGACGAGGGGCACCACAATGTGGCCAGGAGCTGGGAGCGGGTCTTCGAGCGGTTCCCCAGCGCCAAGGTCGTCAGCCTGACCGCCACGCCATTCAGGGGCGACGGACGCGAGATTGTCGGCGAGCGGGTTTACGCGTATCCGTTCCGGACGGCCATGGTGCGTGGGTACATCAAGCAGATCACCGCCGTGAACGTCGCGCCGGAGGAGATCTCCTTCACCTATCGCGGAGATGCCCGGCGGCACACGCTCGAAGAGGTCCTTCAACTCCGGGACGAGGAATGGTTCAGCCGGGGTGTGGCCCTCGCGCCGGAGTGCAACCGGTCAATCGTGGACGCCAGCATCCAGTGGCTTCAGCACCTCCGGGAGACCGGCACATTCCATCAAGTGATCGCGGTCGCATGTTCGGTGGACCACGCCCGCCAGGTCCGGTCCCTTTACGCCGAGCGCGGTCTGCAGGCGCGTGAAATCCACAGCAACATGCCGGCGGAGGAAATTGAGGATGTGCTCCAAGACCTACGCCGCGGCCGGATCGATTGCATCGTCCAGGTCCGGATGCTCGGGGAGGGATTTGATCACCCAAACCTGAGCGTGGCCGCCATCTTCCAGCCCTTCCGGTCGCTGTCGCCCTATGTCCAATTTATCGGAAGGGTAATGAGGGTGATCCACCAGAACAATCCCCAACACCCGGACAACCGGGGTGTGGCGGTCTCCCACGTAGGGCTGAACATCGACCGTCATTGGGAGGATTTCCGGCGGATCGACCAGGAGGACCAGGAACTCATCCAGGGCTGGCTTGAAGCGGGTGACGAGCGTCCCCCGGCCGATGAGCCGGGCCGCCGAAGACGCCTGACACAGGACATGGTTGTTCAAAACGAGATCATCAGCCACTTCATCGAGCAGGCGTACCTCGACCCGATGGATGACGCCGTGATCGACGACCTCGTCCAGGAGTTCCGGAGACGCGGTCTCGACCCCGAGGCCCTCGGGCTTTCCCGCGAAAACCTCCGCCAGCGCCTCATCCAGGCTCGGACCCGCGAGAGCATGGAGCCTCGGGAAATACCTGTCACGCCCCAACGACGACGACAGGAGGCCCGCCGAAGGCTCAACGAGCGCTCCCGGGCCTTGGCCAGCAGAATCCTGAACGCCCTCGGCGCATCCATCAACGGGCGCAACATCGTGATGGCCTACCCCGAACTGAGAAGCGCCAACAACTATGCGGCGGTCATCATGATCGTAAACGGGGTCGTCAATGAGCGGCTCGAGGCGGACGGTGGAACCCGCGGCGAAATCCCGCTGGAGCGGCTGGAGGAGGTTCTGGAACAGATCGACCAAATCGGGGACGACGTCCAGGCCCAAATCCAGGAGCGCCTTTCAAGGAGATGACCGATGCCCAAGCTGAAACGCCTTCTCGTCTCCGCCTGCTTCGAAACCGCCCAGCGGCGGAGACACTGTTCGCGGAACCAGGAGCACGTTATCTGCCAGGGCGACAAATGCTTGGTCATCAAGGAGAACATGTCGAAGAACAACTACTGCATGGAATGCGCAGCGTTGATTCTGCAGAAGGCCCGAGAAGAGCTTGAGGGATTGGCGCACGAAATGAGGGCGGCAGTAGCATCTTCCCCTGATGGGTCCTGAAACGGGAATGGCACATGGCAGACCAATTCAATGATCAACATACCCAAGCCGCCATCTCGAAGCTATTAGGCGAGGTGGCCAAACAGCTTACCCTTTTTCTTGAGAAGGTGCTGCCAACCCTCTTTGCAGATTGGTGGAAGGAAGCCGTCCTTAATGGCCTGTCGTTTCAGCAACGTCGGCGGATGGAGCAACGGGGCATAGCATCCCTGGGTGCTCTGGACCTCGCCGCCCTGCTTCGAGTGCTCGATCAGAACTGGTATCAGATTTCTAATAAACTCGGCCTGACGTCAGAATCGCGTCATTTCGTCAAGGAGATGCAAACGATCCGCAACCGGTGGGCCCATGTGACCACTGAAGGCTTCCCCCTCGACGATGTATACCGCGACCTTGACACACTCCAGCGTTTTGCCGTGGTGATCGAAGCGAATGAAGCATTGATTCAAGAGGTACGATCCTTAAAGACGTCACTCCTTGTTAAAGAAACTGAATCGCCTTCAGAAACCGATGCGGCTGCCCCTAAGCCGCCCCAGACAAACAAAGGGGATGGTGCCGAATTTGAACCGGGGCAGATCGTATGTGTCCGGTCCAACACATCTATTCGGGGCGCGGTGATTTCGGTCATGCCGGGTAAACCGGAAAATCGCTTCAAGGTCTTCGTAAATGGCGAAACCCAGACCTTCTATGCATCTCAGCTACAAGCTGAAGATGTTCCCGACGATGACACTGAATTCTTCCCCTGTGAGCAGTTTCACGCCTACCTAACCGCGCTGCAAATCAGATATCCCAGTTTATCGACACTCTATTCGCTCAACGCCGCACGTGTCGATTTTATACCGTATCAATTTCGCCCCGTGCTGAGGTTCATCAGATCGGATCGACCGCGATTATTGATCGCCGATGGTGTTGGCGTCGGCAAGACCATCGAGGCAGGACTTATTCTCCGCGAATTGCAGGCAAGACGTGATATCCGGTCAGTACTCATCGTGTGCCCTCGCCCGTTGGTAACCGAGCGCAAATGGATGAACGAGATGAAGCGCTTCGAGGAACGTTTCACACATCTCGATGGTGGCACCCTGCGCTACTGCATAAACGAGATGCACCTTGAAGGCGTCTGGCCTGAGCAACATCAGAGGGTGATTGTTCCCTATTCCTTGTTCGATGAAGTTTTGCTTTATGGTTCAGGACCAGACGGCAAGCGAAAGCGCAAGAAGGGGTTGCTTGACCTCGACCCGCCTCCTCGCTTCGATCTCGTCATCGTTGACGAGGCGCACCATATCCGAAATCAGGATACATTCAGCCACAAAGCTGTGCGCTTTTTCTGTGACCACGCTGAGGCTGTCATCTTCTTGACTGCGACACCGATCCAGCTCGGAAGTAATGACCTTTTCATCCTCCTGAATACGCTCCGTCCCGATCTGATCATTGATCAGGAGAGTTTTGCGCACATTGCGGAGCCAAACCCTTACATTAACCAAGCGATATCGCTTGCACGGGTTCAAGACCCGGAATGGCAAACTCGGTCAGGAGAGGCCCTTGATCAAGCTGCGGCTACGTCTTGGGGTCAGGCTATTCTGCGCCACAATCCGGAATTTATCCGAATACGTTCCAGACTGTCCGAAGGCGACGTCCCAAATGAGGAACGTGTGCAGATCATTAGAGACCTTGAAGCCATGCACACTTTCGCAGGAATAATAAACCGGACTCGCCGGAGGGACATAGGCGAATTCACGATACGTAAACCTGAGACGGTAGTCGTTCCTTTTACTCCTGCTCAGCAGCGACTGCATGACGAACTTCTCCGGGTTCAGGCCGACATATTCGCCCGCCTTCATGGAGATATCAACGTCAAGTTCATGATGACCACGATCAGACGCCAAGCCGCGAGTTGTCTTTTCGGGCTCGCGCCTTTTCTTGAAGATATCCTGAACCGCCATCTTGACGAGCTGTCCTGGGAGGAAGCAGATGACACGGAAGCTGTTCCTCGTGGCGAAGCTGTAGACACAATACAGACGCAAATCCAATCGATCCTTGAGAGTGCGCGATCACTCGACCCCGACGATCCGAAACTTGAGGCACTACGGACCACCATCCGGAACAAGCAGAAGCTGCCCAACAACAAGGTAATGCTGTTTAGTAGCTTCAGACACACGCTAAATTACCTTTATCGCCATCTCAGCGAGGATGGCTTTCGCGTCGGGATGATACACGGCGGAACACCGGATGAAGAGCGTGTTGATCTCCGGGGCCGCTTCGAAAAGCATCGAGACGATGCGGATAGCTTGGATGTCTTGTTGTTTTCGGAAATTGGCTGCGAGGGTTTAGACTATCAGTTCTGCGATTGCATTGTGAACTACGATTTGCCCTGGAATCCGATGCGTGTGGAGCAACGGATTGGCCGTATCGACCGGAACGGCCAGAAAAGCGAAAGCGTTGCCATAATCAACCTGATCACGCCGGGCACCGTCGACGCTGATATCTACGAGCGGTGCCTTCTGCGCATAGGAGTGTTCAACAGCGCCTTAGGCGGCAGCGAAGAAATCTTGGGGGAAATCACCAAGGAAATTAGAGACATCGCAGATAACTTCACCTTGAGCGAGGAGGACCGCCAGGCAAAACTCCAGCAATTGGCGGACAACAAGATCCGTCTGATACAGGAACAAGAGGAACTCGAACAGCGTCAAATGGAACTCTTTGGAATCCGCCTGCCCGAAGACCGGATGAGGAAAGAAATCGAGGAGGCGTCAAGCTTTTGGTTAGCCCCTATTTCCGTACAAAGGATTGTCACCCTCTATTTACAAAAGGTTTGTGGCAGAGAGCAGGACTACATCCTTAGCGAGAAACCTCTCAAAACGCTTCGTTTATCGCAAGATGCCAGGACTATCCTGCTGCGTGATTTCCAGCAACTTCCCAGACAAAACACCACTGTTTTTAAAGATTGGGAAAACTGGCTAAAAGGAGGAAATCCCCACCTGCTCATCACCTTTGAATCTGACTGCGCTTTACAACATCCGGAGGCCGCATTCATTATGCCTCTACATCCCTTGGTCCGGCAGGCTGCGTTATTATTTAATATAAAGAAACGTGCAGTCGCCACGCTAAAGGTTCAGGCCAACGATGTTCCCACCGGTCGATATGAGTTCGCCATCTATCAATGGCGGTTTCACGGAATCAAGGAGGATTTGGTATTGCGGCCAGTCGCTTCCGCCGAAGCGGTCACACCATATCTTAGCCGCCTGCTTGAGAAGGCAACAGACCTCGATGCCGATATTTCCAAGGAAGTTGATTCGGCATGTTGGGATGCATTGGACGGCCAACATTACAAGCTTTGGTCCGATGCACGGGCGAGACATCGACAGAAAACGCAAGAATTGGCGCAGTTTCGCCGCGAAAGCCTTACAACGAGTCATCGGGCGCGGATAGCGCTTCTTGAAGAACAGCTCAGACAGGCAGACAACGAAAAGATTCAGAGAATGCGCCAGTCTCAAATCTCCGCGGCCGAGGCGGACTACGCAAGACGCATTCAAGAACTGGACATCGCCATGGAAAAGGCGGAAATAACCGCGGAGCCAGTGGCATACGGAGTGATTCAGATCGTTGGAGATGCGTCCCATGCCGAGTAATTACGACAAAATACGTGTCGACAACATCATTGAATACGGTCAAGGAACACGTCATCTGTCCTTTCTGGGCAGGCTGTACACAGACCGAACCCATTTCATATTTGAACTTCTACAAAATGCTGAGGATGCCGGTGCATCGAGGGTCCTTTTTCAACTTCTTGAAGGCAAGCTCGAGGTTTTTCATGACGGTCGGCCGTTTGATGAAAAGGATGTGCGCGGAATTTGCGGGGTGGGCGCAGGAACAAAGGTTGAAGATCTCACTCAGATCGGCAAGTTCGGAATCGGTTTCAAGTCAGTTTACGCTTACACGACGACACCAGAGATTCACTCAGGCGATGAAAGCTTCAGAATCGAGAACTATGTGCGGCCATATGCCATCGAGAAGCGAAATATGGATGATTCATGGACCACGCTCTTCGTTTTTCCCTTCAATAAGGAGGAGGTGGAACCGGCAACCGCATGCAGAGAGATAAGTACAAGACTTCGTAAGCTGAGCGCCAGGACACTACTTTTTCTCCGAAGGATCAGGGAGATCGAGTACAAACTGCCGGCTGGGATGGGTGGTGTTTATCTGCGAGACGAGACTGCACGAGGCAGTGCTCTGGAAGTAACGGTTATTGGGCAGAACAACGGCGAGGATGAAAGCGAGAGCTGGCTGCTCTTTGAACGGCCCGTGGATGTGCCTGAACCTGCCGAGGAATGTCCACGTCAAGTCTCGGTCGAGATCGGTTTTCGCCTTCAACGGAATGAGGGGGAAGAACTGGAAGAGGTTGCAAGAATCAAGGATTCACCTCTCGTGGTCTTTTTTCCGACCGAAAAAGAAACCCGATTAGGATTTTTGATTCAGGGTCCATACAAGACCACGCCGGCAAGGGACAATATTCCGAAAGAGGACGATTGGAACGCGACCTTGGTGCGCGAGACTGCTTGTCTTATGGCAGAAGTGTTGCCGCAACTCAAGGACCTTGGTCTATTGGGTGTCTCACTGCTTGAAGCGTTACCAATAAGGATGGACGACTTTCCTCCAGGCAGCATGTTTCTGCCGATTGTCACCTCGGTTCGGGATAATCTTGCAGTCAATGAACTATTGCCCGCAGATGATGGCAGCTTCGTCTCAGCGCGAAATGCGAAACTAGCTCGTGGCGCTGACCTTAGAAAACTGTTGGATCATGAACAGCTTCGCAAACTCTTTCAATCAGAAGCAACTGTCAAATGGCTGGCTGGCTCCATTACTCAGGATCGAACCCCGGAGCTACGGTCATACTTGCTTAATGAACTGAAGGTCGAGGAGATCACGCCCGATAGCTTTGCCCGAAGAATCACCCATTCCTTTTTGTCTATACAAGACGATGAATGGCTGTTGGAGTTTTATGGGTACTTGTCTGGCCAAGAGGCACTTTGGCGTTCTCCAAGGTGGTCTGGGGATTCGGGAGGCCTTCTCCGTTCCAAGCCTATTGTCCGTCTTCAAGATGATAGCCATGTGATACCTTTCCGGGCTGACGGCACAACTCCAAATGCCTTTTTGCCTCCTCCCGAAGACACCGACTTCCCGATTGTGAAGCGGGCGATTGCAAGCGATGAGCAGGCGGGAAATTTCCTAAATCGGTTGGGTTTATTAGAACCGGACGTGTTTGATGACATCGTCGAAAGGGTTCTACCCAAGTACTCGAAAAGTGATCTATCCTTGATTTCCGAGTCCGAGCATGAGGCGGACATTCGCAAAATTCTCCGCGCTTTGACCTCTGACTCGGAGGTCGGTAAGAAAAGAGTGATCCAGAAGGCAAAGCAAACACCTTTTCTCAAGGCTGTCGCCCCTGTTGGAAACCTGGCATATAAAAGGCCGCTCGATGTCTACCAGGAAAGTCCGAATTTGCGGCTATATTTTTCCGGTTCGACAGACGCGTGGTTCTTATCCGAACAGTCGATGGCTTCAGTATCCCCAGGCATTTTGTCCGACCTTGGCATTGCGACTCTCCCGCGGCGCATCCTGTTTTCTGATGGCTTGCCTCCTGGTGTAAGTGAATACTCAACTCGTGCCGAGACAATCGAGAACTATAACCTTCATGGGCTGGATGATTTCCTTCAATCTTTGGAGGCAGTTCAGGGTTTTGAAGATAAGGCGAAAGCTGCTCTCATCCTGTGGGGCTATCTTAAAGAGCATTTGGAATTGGACTCCTGGTTTTTCAGAGGTCGCTATCATTGGTTTTACTATAGCGCCCATAGCAAGTCCTTCGACTCTCAAATGCTGACACGCCTTAGGAACACGAAGTGGATTCCTACGCGGGACGGGAGCATAGAAAAACCGAGGGATATTAACACAGATCAGCTTCTTGATGACTTTCAAGGGGCAGAGGAATTGATTGATGCTCTCGGTATTAATCAAGGTGTCGGGTGGAGAGCATCATCTGAAGACGATAATAAACGCCAACATGCCAATATACTCGGAGTCTCTCTTGAGGATATAGAGTTTTTGAAGAGACATCCGGACGAGTTTGCTCAGCTAAAGGCTGAAATCGCATCAAGGAATAGTAAACCAACATTCCCAACAAGGACGGTTACGAATCCAAAACGTCGGCAGGAACGGATAACAGACCAGCTCTCCGAATCCCCAAAAAAGGAATATGAAGAGCGCGAAAGAAGCGTTCGGACAACCAGAGGCGCTATCGACCCTTCTCTATGGCTCAGAGAACAGTATACCAACGATAACGGCCAAATGGTGTGTCAGATCTGCAAGAAGGAAATGCCTTTCAGAAAACGCGACGGCCAGTACTATTTCGAAGCGGTCGAGGCATTCTCTCAGGATCAATTGCCCTTGGAGCATGAGGCACAGTTTTTGGCCCTATGCCCACTTTGCGCTGCAATGTACAAAGAGCTTGGCAAGAAGGACGAAGCGGTTATGGCCGATCTGAGAAAGGCTCTTCTGAATATGGACTCATTGGAGGCTCCATTGCGACTCGGCGATCTTGAAACGACCATTCAGTTCGTCGAGACCCATCTCTGCGATATAAAAACGATTCTCGAAGAAATAGGAAGGAGCGAGGATTAGCATGGAAGGCAACATGGGTGAGAAAGCATGACCATGCATCTCTCAGTAAGGTTGGCATGGCATGATCGGGCCTGGGATGGCCACATATGTGACCAGCCGCACCTCAACGCTCACTGTATTGTCCACCAACACATACGTGACTCGCGGGACGATGAAAAGGAGCGCGGATCAGCCGGAAAGCCTCTTGCAGACTTGGAGGGTTGGTTACCCCCATGCTCTCGTGATCCGGGCGCTTACGCAGAAAGAGGATTTTCAATAACACATCAAGACCCGCTTGAGTTTCGGAGGCTGCCGGCGGTCTCAGAAGACATCCCTCCGTATTCGTCGTGCCCAGCTCCTTATCGCTGGATGCGAGAGGAATTTGTCCAAGAGGTCTGCGAGGCTGAAGATATATCACTTCGAGGGCCAGACAATTCGCGAAGTAATGGTTGGGTTTTCGAGCCTGACCGCCAGCGTGAGCTTCTCAAGCGATTCTGGGGAAAACTTGAGCCAAAGAACTCCCTTGTTTTCTATTACTGCAACCATGGGAATCCTCTTGATGAAAACTCGCCGCGCATTATTGTCGGTATTGGAAGGATCGCTGAGGTTGGGCCTCAGATCTATTTTGGCACGACCCCAAAGTACCAAGATCAGTATCCAGTTTGGTCCCGACGGATTACCCAGGCGTACCCCGAACAGGGGGTTCGTATCCCGTACCAAGAATACTTGCGGGATGGTCACAGCACTGACGATATCATCTGCCGAGTTCCGAGGAGCGCGCTGCTTCCATTCTCGTATGGAGGGGAACATGTTTCCGACGACGTGGCGGTTGCCATCATTGAGCGCGTTATCCAGTGTATGGAGCGCGTCAAGGCTGATGGGCACGTCGCTTCTGACTGGGAAAGACGCCTCGATTGGCTAAACGACGTTCTGGCCGAGGCATGGAGCGGTCGAGGCCCGTTCCCTGGCGCTGGCAGCGTGCTCCAGTACCTCGGGTTTTCGAAGGGGACCTCGTTCCAGCGAACTGTGCTGGCACCAATGGCAAAACGGGGTGAAAATTCATGGGACTACGTCCTGTCAATCCTTGAAGGGAGGAGCGAGCCGGACAATGGACCTTACCGAGTTGGGCTCCTCAAAGCGAGAGAGCGCTGGCGCATCATAAAAACTCGCCATGCGCTGCTGTCCAAGCTCGTCCGGCTTGAGCTCACCCCGAGCCAGGTGCAGCGGATCGCCAATCCCGACCAGCGTGCAGCGAGCGGAATTGATGCGACTGAGAAGGACTTGGTCGCCAATCCCTACATCCTATCCGAGTGCGACCTTGGGTCGGCGGACTCCGATCCTGTGGCGCTGGAAACAGTCGATCATGGCCTGAGGCCCGAAGGGGATGCCGCGCTGTTTCCCGATGCCGACGAGATCTCTCACGACGACCGGCGTAGGGTTCGGGCGGTTGGTGTTGCGGTTCTCCAGGAGGCCGCAAATAACGGAGATACTGTCCTCCCATTCACTGACTTTCTGAACAGGATCATTGGACGCTTTCCTGAGAGAAGGGCGTGTCGGCCAGATCGTGAAGTCGTATTGGCCGAAGCCGAATTTTATCAAAAAGTCATGTGGACAGCTTTCGACTCCGATCCCGAGCTTGTCGCGCTCAAGCATCTCCAGTTGCTGGAGGAAAATGCCGCTTCGCTGATTAAGCGGCGGGCCAAGAAGACGAATCCGGCGGTCGATCCCCCGATTGACTGGCTCGGAGCGCTAAAGAAGCTCTTTGGTGAACCGAAATCCGACCGTGAAAGGGCGGCGCTGGCCGAGAAGCGAACTGCCCTCGCCACGCTATTCTCGCGAAGACTGAGCGTGCTGACAGGAGGAGCTGGCACTGGCAAGACTTCGGTACTGAAGGTATTTCTTCAGGAATTGGTGCGTGTCGAGGGTCGACATCCGACGCTCTTGTTGGCTCCCACCGGAAAGGCCCGCGTTCGACTTTCCACTAAAACCGGACGAAATGCAATGACCATTCACCAGTTCCTGCTTAAGCAGGGCTGGTTCGTGCCTGATATTTTCGTAATCAAACAACAAAGCGATCAGAGCCCCTTCCAGGCGACCACCGTTATCATCGACGAGTGTTCAATGATCCCAACGGACCTCTTTGGGACATTGCTGCGTGCTCTTGACTCCGGCCCATTGAGTCGTCTGATTCTTGTGGGTGATCCCAACCAGCTACCACCAATTGGCCCTGGGAGGCCCTTCGCTGACATTATCGAATGGCTTCAGAAAGACCACCCCGACTGCGTTGCTCCACTCACAGTTTGTATGCGCGTTGATGAGGAGGAGGGCGTTCCAGCCGAGGAGAGTGTCGCCTTGGCGCTTGCGGACGGATACCGAACATCAGTCGTCAATCCGGGTGATGACGAGATTCTGGCCTCAATTGCTCGGGGCCAGTCGATGGGCGACCTGGATATTGTGTTTTGGGACGACCACGACGATCTGCTTGCCAAGCTCAAGGGGCGGATGGCTGATATCCTTGGTATCCGTGACGACGACTACAAGAGCTTTAATCAGTCGCTTGGGATCGATCAAAAGGACTGGGTCCGCAGCGAGGCGTGGCAAATCCTCTCTCCCACTCGTGCGCAGCACTTCGGCACTGACGATCTGAACCGCTTGATCCAGAGAGAATACAAGGCAGGTCTTCTTCAGAAGTCGCAGAGTCAATGGAGTAAGATGCCACGGCCTTTCGGTGAGTATGAGATCGTCTGGACCGACAAGGTTATTCAGGTTCGAAATCGAAGCAAGGATGGATGGGCCTACCCCACGGGAAGTGGGCTGGACTACGTCGCCAATGGCGAGATCGGGATTGTTACTGAGGCTTTCAAGAGGAAGGAAGGCAGCGATGTCCTTGCCGCTGTTTTTTCAACGCAAGTAGACGCCTCCTATCGGTACTATCGCGGTCAGGTTGACGAATACCTCGAACTTGCCTACGCGTTGACCGTCCATAAGGCGCAGGGGAGCGACTTCGAGGTGGTTTTTCTAATCATCCCGCAGAAAGCCTCGACTTTGTCGCGAGAACTGATCTACACCGGCCTCACGCGGTTCCGTCGCAAGCTGGTGCTCTTGGTCGAAAAGGATATCGAGCCCCTTCGCCGTTTACGCAGCCCGGACTGCTCGGACACTCGGTTGCGAAATTCTCATATGTTCACGATAGCCCTGCGACCGGACGATGTGAAGCGACCTCACCTGGAGGCACTGATCCATCGTACGCGGAAGGGCATTGCAGTCCGCTCCAAGAGCGAGGTTGTCGTGGCAGATGTGTTGGATGCGCTTGGGATCAGCTACGAGTACGAGCAACCGCTCTATTCGCGGACTGATCCGAAGGACTTTCGCCTTCCTGACTTCACGGTCAGCTTTGAAGGGGATGTTTTTTATTGGGAACATCTTGGTATGCTAAACGTCCCCAGCTATCGCGAGGCGTGGGAACGGAAACAGACTTGGTATAAGGAAAACGGTTTTTCGGATCGATTGATCACATCCCAGGATGCGCCTGATGGAGGTATTGATGCTGCTAAGATCGAACAGATTGCTCGAAAACGTATCCTGGAAGAATCGGTGTAGGGGAAATTGAGTTTGACGCCGTTTCCGCCTCACAAGGAACGGCATGCTCTTTGATAACTCGTTGAATGATAAGCGCTTTCGGATTGACATCCGAACGGAGAACGGTTATGAAGAGGGTTGCACACGGGGAGCCAAAATTCAATCCGCTGATTTCAGCGGTTCCTATTTAACGCAAGACCCCGTGGGGTGATCCCCTCGGGGTCTCGTCGTTTCAGGCATGTCCGTCGATTGCGGATTGCGGATTGCGGATTGCGGATTGGGGATTACTTGCGGACGCGGGCTGTTTTTATGGAAGCGACGACCATGGAAAGGATTTCGTTTGCTTCGTTTTTCAGATCGATCAGACGCTTTTCGTCCATCAATCCGGCTTCGACGATCAGTTCCATCCAGTAGATGGATTCATCGCATTCCTCTTCGACGATGGCCATTTTGGCGACAAAGTCGGCGGGAGATTTGGCGCGGCAGGCGGCGCGATAGTTCGCCCCGACCGAGGTGCCGCATCGGAGCAACTGGTTTCCGATCACTTTCGCCGCCTGGTTCTTCGGCAAGGCTTCCGCCAACCGGATTACCCTGAGCGCGAAGGTCTTGGTTCTGTTTTTGAACTGATCCGCGTTCATGAAGGCAGCATAGGATATCTTCATTCGATCCTCAACCTTCCGATTGCGGATTTCGGATTTGGGATTGCGGATTCTGTACAGATCAAATTCAGGCAAACGCCTTTACAATCCGCAATCATCAATCCGCAATCGGCCGTCCCTGCCTCTACCGCCGGGTTCTGGTACCGGTCCAGGTCAACGGAGCCTGCCTTCCAGCTTGGCTCTATGTGGGGAGGACCCGATCTCGGGCAGGCTTACCCCTCTCGGTGGGTCCCGCTGGTCCCGAAAGCCTTGACTCGGTTACACTCGGTCAAATACGGAAAATAACCGGACAAACTGCTTGACATTGGACATCCGCCTGATATATTGTAAGCCTGTTTGTCCTGGTTTATTGGGACGTAAACGCCAAAGGCTGGAACGTGGGACACCGATCAACCAAAAGAAAGAGGCTGTTGCGAGGCAACCGATGAAGCCAACAGTGAGTGGAGTCGCATGATGGAAGACCGATGGCTCTCCGTAGATGAGATTGCGGACCATCTCGGCATCAAGCGGGATACGGTCTACAAGTGGATCAGTGAACGGCAGATGCCGGGCCACAAGATCGGTCGGCTTTGGAAGTTCAACAAGAAAGAAGTGGACGAGTGGGTGAAGTCTGGCGGAGCCGGCGATAACGAGCCTGGTTCAAAAGGAGATCGCTAATGGCGGAGCCACTCGCCGATAGAGTCATAAAGAGAATTGGCCAGGCTGCCGAGCTGTACCACCGGCTTGTCATGCTGGTGGCCCCGGCTGGTGCTGGCAAGACCGCCGCGCTCCAGGATGTTCATGAACGTACTGCGGCTCCGCTGGTCAACGTCAACCTCGAGCTTTCCCGGCGCATGCTCGACCTCACCGAGCGCCAGCGTGCCTTGCAGTTGCCCCGCCTCCTCGCAGAGATCGTGGGCGCAGCCGCAGCCGATGTGGTTCTTCTGGACAACGTCGAGGTACTCTTCGATGTCTCGCTCAAGCAGGACCCGCTGCGGCTTCTGCAGGGGCTCTCGCGGAACAAGACGGTGGTCGCGGCCTGGAGCGGCACCATCGACGGCGAGCACATGGTCTATGCAACGCCGGACCACCCCGAATACAAACGATATCCCTTACGAGATTTCCTGGTAGTGAACCCGGAGGCCGTTGCATGAAGACAAGGAACGAAGACGCAGGAGGGCAGACGCGATGAAATACGGAGACCTGATCCAATTCGAGCCTATCGAGTCCGTGGTTCAGCTACGGGACGCCGACGAGGCCGCCGCTGCCCGGCAGCTTGTCCAGACCTATGTCATCTCCTCTGAGATGGCCGAAAAGCTGACCAGCCTGGTCGTTCCCCAGCTTCAGTTCGACAAGCCCATGGACAATAAGGGGCTGCTGGTCGTGGGCAACTATGGCACCGGTAAATCGCACCTCATGTCCGTGATCTCTGCTCTGGCTGAAAACGGCGATCTCGCAACGCATCTGAACGACAAGAGCGTGGCCAGCGCCGCAGGCAAGATCAGCGGGCGCTTCAAGGTGGTCCGAACCGAGATTGGCGCGACCACAATGTCCTTGCGCGACATCCTCGTGGCCGAACTGGAGGAGCACCTGGCCGCAATGGGCGTGTCTTATTCCTTTCCGCCCGCAGATAAGGTTTCCAACAACAAGCGTTCCTTCGAAGAGATGATGACCGCCTTCCACCAAGAGCATCCCGACCACGGTCTGCTCCTGGTGGTGGACGAACTGCTCGACTACCTGCGCACCCGCAAGGATCAGGAACTCATTCTCGATCTCAACTTCCTGCGCGAGATCGGCGAGGTCTGCAAGGACCTGCGATTCCGTTTCATCGCCGGCGTCCAGGAAGCCATTTTCGATAGCCCTCGATTCTCTTTCGTGGCCGACAGCATCCGCCGGGTGAAGGACCGCTTCGAGCAAATCCTCATCGCCCGCAAGGATGTCAAGTTCGTGGTGGCCGAGCGTCTGCTCAAGAAGACCGCCGACCAGCAGGTGAGAATCCGGGAGTACCTGACACCCTTCGCCAAGTTCTATGGCCGCATGAACGAGCGCATGGACGAGTTCGTGCGCCTCTTCCCCGTGCATCCGGACTACATCGACACCTTCGAGCGGGTCACCGCGGTAGAAAAGCGTGAGGTGCTCAAGACCCTGTCCCTGGCCATGAAGAAGCTCCTCAACCAGAACGTGCCCGACGACCGGCCCGGAGTCATCGCCTATGACGGCTACTGGACGACCCTGCGCGAGAACCCGTCCTTCCGCGCCGTTCCGGACATCAAGGCAGTCATCGATTGCAGCATGGTGCTCGAGTCGCGCATCCAGCAGGCCTTCACCCGTCCGGCATACAAGCCCATGGCGACCCAGCTCATCCATGCGCTGTCCGTACACCGGCTCACGACGGGCGACATCTACGCCACCCTGGGCGCGACGGCGGAGGAACTGCGCGACGGGCTGTGCCTCTTCCAGCCGGGCATCGAGGAACTGGGCGGCGATCCGGCCGACGACCTGCTCTCCCAGGTGGAGACCGTCCTGCGGGAAATCCACAAAACAGTCAGCGGCCAGTTCATCTCGTCCAACCCGGACAACCGCCAGTATTACCTGGACCTCAAGAAGACCGACGATTTCGATGCGCTTATCGAGAAGCGGGCCGAAAGCCTCGATTCCTCGCAGCTCGACCGCTACTACTACGAGGCGCTCCGGCGGGTGATGGAATGCACCGATCAGACCTATGTGACGGGCTACAAGATCTGGCAGCATGAACTCGAATGGCTGGAACGCAAGGCTGCGCGCCTGGGATACCTTTTCTTCGGCGCGCCCAACGAACGTTCTACAGCGGTGCCGCCGCGGGACTTCTACCTCTATTTCATCCAGCCCTTTGACGCGCCGCATTTCAAGGACGAGAAAAAACCCGAGGAACTGTTCCTGCGACTGACGAACACGGACGAAGAATTCCGCACCGCTCTTCGAAGCTACGCCGCAGCCCTGGACCTTGCATCCACCGCTTCGGGCCACGCCAAGTCCACCTACGAATCCAAGGCGTCGAACTTCCTCCGCGACCTCGTGCAGTGGCTCCAGAAGAATATGACCACGGCCTTTGAGGTCACCTACCAGGGGCGCGCCAAGTCCCTGACCGAATGGGCCAAGGGTAAGTCCATCCGGGAGCTTTCCGGCATCGGCTCCCACGAGCGCATCAACTTCCGCGACTTGGTGAACACCACCGCGGGCATCTGTCTTGGGACGAAGTTCCAGGACCAGGCTCCCGAATACCCGTTCTTCTCGGTGCTCATCACCGGGGCGAACCGGGCCCAGGCCGCGCAGGACGCCCTGCGCGCCATCGCCGGACAGAACCGCACCAAGCAGGCCACCGCGGTGCTCGATGCGCTGGAGCTTCTCGACGGCGAGCGGCTCGATCCCTACCGGTCCAAGTACGCCAAACACATCCTTGGCGTCGCCAAGAAAAAGGGCCACGGACAGGTGGTCAACCGCTCCGAGCTGATCCAGGACGTTCTCGGCGTGGAATACCTCGCGCCGCAATCGCTCCGCCTCGAACCCGAATGGGCCGTGGTGGTGCTGGCCGCGCTGGTCTATGCCGGAGAGGTGGTCCTCTCCATCCCGGGCAAGAAGTTCGATGCCACGGGTCTGGCGCAACTGGCCGGGACCGGCATCGATGAACTTGCCCAGTTCAAGCACATCGAACGGCCCAAGGACTGGAACCTTCCGGCGCTCAAGGCGCTTTTCGAGCTTCTTGGGCTTACGCCAGGAATGGCGCAACTGGTCACCCAGGGCAAGGACGAGCCGGTTCAGGAGCTGCAGAAAGCCGTCACCGCAGCGGTGGAGAAACTGGTGCTGGTGCAGCAGAGCATGCAGACCGGGTTGTTCTTCTGGGGCCGTAGCCTGCTGGCCGAGGATGAGACCAAGAAGCTCCGTGCGAAACTGGACGAGACCAAGACCTTCCTCGAATCCCTGCAAGCCTACACCACGACCGGCAAGCTCAAGAACTTCCGCTATGACGCCTCGGAAGTAACCGCTCAGCGGAGCGGGCTCGAATCCCTTGCCGAGATCAAGTCGCTCGAGGAACTGGTGGTCGACCTCGGTGCCACGGCATCGTACCTCTCGACCGCCGAGGCCGTCCTGCCCACCGGCCATGAGTGGATCGATAAGATGAAGTCTGCACGGGACGAGGTCCTCGCCCAGATCGGCGACCCGGCCAAACGGAGCGCGGCGGCCTTCCGACAGCAGACCCAGCGCAAGCTCGGCGACCTCAAGAAGGCTTACCTGCTGGCCTACCTTTCCATGCATGCCAAAGCGCGTCTCGGCGTGAACGAGGACAAGCGCAAGGCCCAGCTCATGGGTGACGAGCGGCTCAAGGACCTGCAGAAGCTCTCCACCATCGACCTGATGCCGCGCCAGCACCTTTCCGACTTCCAGAACCGCTTGGCTGGCCTGAAGAGCTGCTTTGCGCTCACAGAGCAGGAACTGGAAGCATCGCCGGTCTGCCCGCACTGCAACTTCAAGCCGGGCGCGGAACCTCCCACGGCTCCTGCGGCGACGATGCTGGACGCCCTGGACGGCGAGCTTGATAAGCTGGTCGAAAACTGGACCCAGACGCTGCTCGCCAACCTCGAAGACCCGACCACCAAGGGGAACCTGAGCCTCCTCAAGCCCGAGCCGCGCAAGCTGGTGGATGGCTTCATCAAGAAGCGGACCTTGCCTGACGACCTGGACCAGGACTTCATTCACGCCTTGCAGGAAGTGCTCTCCGGGCTCACCAAGGTATCGGTCAAGATCGCGGACCTGCGCGACGCCCTGCTCTCGGGGGGTTCCCCGGCCACCCCGGCGGAGATGCGGAAGCGGTTTGAGGAATACCTGGACGGGCTGACCAAGGGCAAGGAGCCCGGCAAGGTCCGGATCGTTTTGGAGTAGCGACATGAACCAGGATGAACTGATAGCCCGGCTCAACAAGTTTGAATGGAACGATGTCGAGTTCAAGAAAGCTCAGCGTGGCGTACCGGATGCTGCATATGAGAGTGTCTCTGCGTTCGCCAACACTGCAGGTGGCTATCTTGTCTTCGGCGTCGAGGACAACCGGGGATCGTTCGAAATCGTCGGGGTGATCGAAGTTGACAAGGCTCAGAACGACTTTCTGAGTTGCTTGCGAGCCGCCGGGAAGCTCAACCGCGTGATTTCCGTCCAAGAAAGCGCATTGGAGCATGAAGGAAAGACGTTGCTGGTCTTCCATGTGCCCGAAGCTCGTCGCCAAGACAAACCGATCTACCTGAATGGCGATATCAGAAAATCCTACATACGACGAGGGGGCGGCGATGAGCGGTGCACCGGGCCCGAGATCGAACGCTTTCTTCGCGATGCAGCGGACACTACATACGATAACGAGGTCATGCCCGATCTGGATGCCGAAAATTTTTTCGACCCCGTGTCGGTCGCATGGTATCGCCGCGTCCTTCAAGAGAAACAGGCCAATCGTCATGCCGACCTGAGCGATGTTGAATTCCTCAACGAATGGGGCTTCGTTGCCGAATCAGACGACGACCTGCGGCCCACGCGTGCCGCTGTTTTGCTTTTTGGAAAGGCGCGCCTCTTGCGAAGTTTACTGCCCCGCGGCGTGGTCGACTATCAGCGAATCGATTTGCCATTCGACCAATGGACCACTGAGCGCCGTTGGGGCGACCGGGTGGTTCTGGAAGAAAACATTATTCAGGCATGGCAGGTGCTGGTCGAAAAGTATTTCCGCCTTTCAGAGAGGCCTTTCTCGGTCGATGCCACCACCTTGCGGCGGCATGATGATCCGCCGGACTATATTTCATTCCGCGAAGCTGCTATCAACCTGCTCATCCATCAGGACTTTGGTGACCAAACGCGGAAGCCGGTCATTAAAATATTCCCAGACCGCACGGTTTTCTGGAACCCTGGGGATGCATTCGTCACTGTGGACCAGCTTCTTGACCCGACCGAGAAGGAAGTCCGTAATCCCGCCATTGTTGCGGCTTTTCGTCGTATCGGTCTGAGCGATCAGGCAGGTACCGGCGTTCGTTCCATTTTTGGCAATTGGCGGCAGTTAGGGTTCATTCCTCCGCTGATTATCAATGATAAGGCGGAAAAGACCTTCGAAATCACCTTGCTCAGGGAAACGTTGTTGACCGAGGAACAACGGCTTTTTCAAGCCCAGTTGGGTGTGCGGCTTTCCGACCAGGAAGCAGCCGTCTTTGCATATGCTTGCCGTGCAGGTTCGGTCGGCATCACTGATGCCAAGGCGGTGATGGGGCGTGGGGAGCGAGAAGCCGGCCAGGTTTTGGATCACTTGGTCACTCAGACACTCCTCGGTGTAGTGGAGCCCCAAGTGCGCTGGGAGCTGGCGTCTCACCTCCAGAACCGCTTCACACAAGCTGACCAAGCAACTCCTACATCGGAAGACTTGGTCACTGACCAACCTGCCGCTCGTCCGGTCAGCTTGGTCACTCCGAAACTGACCAAGCTGACCGAGCATCAGCGAAAAATTCTGTCCCTTTGCGAGATACCACGGAGTCAAGCAGACCTTATGAAGGCTCTTAGCTTGTCCCATCGCACTTTTTTCCGCCGCACCCATTTGGAGCCTCTGATAAAGGCGAAACTGGTGCAAATGACCCACCCCGATGAGCCGAACCATCCAAACCAAGCCTATGTCGTTACGGAAGCCGGGCTGGGCCTCCTCTCATCCTGGAAAAGGGGCGCTGAGACCGGAGGCAAACCATGATCGGACTTTCTGTTCAGCCTGACTTGAGCACTGCACAAGTTTGCCCAGATAACGGGAGGTTGGTCACCGTACAAGTTCAGGAAGACGAGGAAGCGCATGGCAAGACATAATTACTCTGATGAAGATTCTCTTTTCCAAATGGACGCCGTTAAGGCGAAGGGTCCGGTCGAGTGCCTGGGGCTGACGTTTCGCGACGACAACGCGCGGCGGGAGCATTTTCTGGAGATTCTCCAGGAAAAGCTCAAAGACCCGGCGTTTCGGGCTATTGAGGGATTTCCAGTCGGGAGCGCTGACGACATCCTCGCGCTCAGCGACCCTCCTTATTACACGGCTTGCCCCAATCCGTTTCTTGAAGATTTCATCCGTCACTATGGAAAACCGTATGACCCCGCCGTGCCATATAGCCGAAAGCCATTTGCCACCGATACCGGAGCGGGGAAAACGCATCCCATTTATACGGCGCACTCGTATCATTCCAAGATTCCGCATCTGGCGATTATGCCTTGCATTCTGCACTACACCGAGCCGGGCGATATTGTATTCGACGGGTTTTCTGGTTCGGGAATGACGGGCGTCGCTGCTCAGTCGTGCGGCCAACCGGAGTCGGATTTCAAATCGTCGCTGGAGAAGGAATGGAAAGCCGCTGGATTTGACGCGCCGAAATGGGGCGCACGAACCCCGGTGATGATCGACCTTTCGCCGGTCGCCAATTTCATCGCCTATAATCTCAATCTGTCTATTTCCGCCAGGGAGTTCGAGAAGGCCGCAAAGGACTTCTTAAAGAAAATAGACAAAGAAATCGGCTGGATGTACGAGACCCTTCACACTGACGGCAAGACAAAGGGACGCATCAACTATGTGGTTTGGTCCGAGGTGTTCACCTGTCCGAATTGTACGGGTGATGTGGTCTTCATGGAACAGGCCTACAATGCAAAAACCGGAAAATTCGCTGAGGCGTTCGAGTGCCCCCACTGCAAGGTATCCATGACAACCCGCAGCGCGGAACACAAATTCTCGACCGTGTTTGACAAGGCAATCGGCAAGACCACCCGCAAGGTGACCTATGCGCCAGTCGAAATCGAATACTCTCTCCTCGGAAAGAAAGGCAAGCACCGGAAGAAACCCGATTCAAATGATTTGGCATTGAATGAAAGACTCGGGAACGAAATTCCCAAGGACCGCTTTCCTTCCTATCCTATCCCTGAGGATATATACCACTACTCACGGCTTGAACCGAAAGGCGTGACTCACTTTCACCACTTCTATCTTGCTCGTGCTCTGCATGCGCTCTCTGTTATGTGGCGTGTTGCCGGGGAATTGCCGGATGCGAGGGACAGGGGATTTCTCAAGTTCATGGTAGAGCAGTGTTTTTGGGGGATGACCCTGATGAATAGATACCAGTCTATTCAATTCGGAAAGGTTGGTGGCTCGCAAGTTAATCGCTTCCAACCTGGTGTCTTGTATATACCGCAGGCATCAACTGAAACATCTCCATGGTACAGCCTTGATGGTAAGTTCAAGCGCCTCCTAAAAATGCTCAAAGCCGGGCAACTACCACAGTCACGCCAGTTTTCCCTATCCACAGCCTCATCACTAAAAACACCGATTCCCAATAACAGCGTTGATTACGTCTATACCGATCTACCTTTCGGTGACTTCGTACCTTACGGCGATCTCAATCTGCTCATTGAATCGTGGCACCAGCTTTTTGCCAACTTGCAGCACGAGGTTCTCGTCGATAAAAAGCGGGAAAAGTCGGTTGAAAAATACGGTGCCATGATGAGGGCTGCGTTTGTCGAACTCTACCGCATACTGAAACCGGGGCGGTGGGCAACCATTGTCTTCCATAACTCGAAGAATGCGATCTGGAATGTCTTGCAGGACGCGATCGGCTCAGCCGGCTTCGTTATTGCTGATGCGCGAACCATGGACAGAGGCACGGGGAGCTACCGGCAGTTCACGGCGCAAATGGCTGTGAAAGCGGATGTCATTATCTCTGCCTACAAACCGAACGGCGGCCTTGAAACCCGCTTCAAATTGGAGGCCGGAACCGACGAAGGAGTGTGGGACTTCGTCCGTACGCATCTCAAGCAACTCCCGGTATTTGTCTCCAAGGACGGCCAGGCCGAAGTCATCGCTGAACGTCAGAATTACCTGCTCTTTGACCGGATGGTGGCCTTCCACGTCCAGCGCGGCGTGACTGTTCCGCTGTCTGCGGCTGAGTTTTATGCCGGAGTTGTCCAGCGGTTTTCCGAGCGGGATGGGATGTACTTCCTCCCGGAGCAGGTGACCGAGTACGACAAAAAACGCATGACCGTCCGCGAGGTTTTACAGCTCCAGCTTTTCGTCACCGATGAATCCTCGGCCATTCAATGGCTCAAACAACAACTCCTCAAGAAACCCCAGACCTTCCAGGAACTCCATCCGCAGTTCTTGAAAGAGATCGGCGGCTGGCAAAAACACGAAAAGGCGTTGGAACTCTCACAGCTCCTGGATGATACCTTCATATGCTACGACGGCAAGGGCGAGATCCCGAGCCAGATTCACAGCTATCTCTCCACAAACTTTAAGGAGCTGCGCAATCTGCCAAAAGATGCTCCGGAACTTCGTACCAAGGGAAAGGATCGCTGGTACGTGCCTGATCCGAACAAAGCCGGTGACATGGAGAAGAAACGCGAGAAGGCTTTGCTTAAGGAATTCGAGGAATACCGGACCTCCAGTCAGAAGCGGTTGAAAGTGTTCCGTCTTGAGGCAGTGCGTGCCGGGTTCAAGAAGGCATGGCAAGAGAAATCAAACGAGGGATATCGAACAATCATCGAAGTGGCCAAGAAGATCCCCGAAAACGTCCTCCAGGAAGACCCGAAGCTCCTGATGTGGTACGACCAGGCGCTCACCCGCTCGGGGGAGGAATAGGCATGCCAAATCGCACAGTGCACCCCGTCCACTTTGAGGACTTCGACGGTCATCAGTTTGAACGTCTTGTTTTCGCCTACCTGCTTCGAACGGATAACTGGCTGTCTCTTGAGTGGTATGGACAGACAGGCAGTGATTCTGGAAGAGACATTTGGGGGATCAGGGAACAGGATGGGCATCCCCAAGGGCAGAAGGTTTGTGTCCAATGCTCCAATCAAAAGTCCCTAACGTACAAAAAGGTGCAAGAGGACCTTGGGAAGATCATTAATGGGCCAAACGGGAAACCGGACGCTTTCATTGTTGTTGGCGGTGGTTCTGTTTCTGCAACTCTGAGAGATAAAACCAAAAAACTCTGTGAACAGAAACAAATCTACGCCAACGAAATTTGGGCGGGCCCGGAATTTGAAGAACGGCTAAGAGCAAAGGCTGAGTCTTTGTTAAAGCGGTTCATCAAGGGTGAACGGTTTCCAGACACCCCGACGGACCTTCGCATATTTGCAGAAGCAATCACTCCCCAATCCGATGATGAAATTCTTGGTTTAATGGCCGGACTATTCGACAGACCTGCATTTTATACCCCGTTTCATCAAGAAAGCTCCATACCTGCGTTCAAGAAGGCGATCACCGACACTATCGAGGCTTTGAATACCGGAGTACATCGCCTTAGAGATGGAACCGAAATCCGTCGCATCCCAAGCAGGCACGCCCTTCAATCAGCGGAGATTAGGAAAAATCTCTCGCGGATTGAACGAATGCTTGGCGAACTCCGAGCCAAGTACGATGAAGGTATCAAATCTGGAGAGATCCGCCCCTGTGGATGCAATGTTCCGGACTGCCCTGTCTTTTTCGTTTCCCCTCGCGCCGCAAGTGAAATGGACCGCCTTCGTGAAGAAATTCTGGAGACCTTTCGCAGGGGATATCCAGCTTTTGATGTAAGGCTCGGTTGGAGGCATTGGGGCTAATGGGTGATTGGTACTACAGCCCGGACCACGGGCAGCTTTGTCAGGTCATCGAAGCCCAGACGCTCTGGGGCGAGACGACCTGCCGCGTCTGGCTGCCCGGGCGCGACTCCGTGGTCCGCATCCCGGCTTCCAGGCTTAAGTCCCTGGAGAGCGCGGGCACTGGCTCGCCGGACGATATCGCCTACATCGCAGCCGCCGCGCGGGTAGCCGACGCCCTGACCCAAGACGTTCTACTCGCGCCCATCGAGTCCTCCGTCATTCCGCTGCCACACCAGATACGGGCCCTGTCCCGCGCCATCGCCAATGACCGGGTGCGCTATCTCCTGGCGGACGAGGTCGGCTTGGGCAAGACCATCGAGGCCGGGCTCATCATGCGGGAGCTGAAGCTTCGCGGGCTGGTCAAGCGGACGCTCGTCATCGCCCCGAAAGGGTTGGTGAGCCAGTGGGTCAGCGAGATGCGCTTCCATTTCGGAGAGACCTTCCAGCTCGTGCTCCCCGAGGACATCAAGACATTGAAACGGATCGTCCCGGTGACAGGCCCGGGAAACGGCGAGAAGGGCAATCACGACCCAGAGGTTCTGCCCGCCAACGCCTGGCAGATGTTCTCCCAGGTGGTCGTGCCGATGGATTCGGTCAAGCCCTTGGACAAGCGCCGTGGCTGGACCGCGGCCCAGGTGAGCGAGCACAATCGCGAACGGTTCGAGGACCTGATCTCCGCCGGCTGGGACCTGGTGATCGTAGACGAGGCGCACCGTCTCGGCGGCAGCACCGACCAGGTGGCCCGCTTCAAACTGGGCCAGGGACTCTCCGAGGCCGCGCCATATTTCCTGATGCTTTCGGCCACCCCGCACCAGGGCAAGACCGACGCCTTTCATCGGCTGGTTTCCCTGATCGACGCCCAGGAGTTCCCGGACATCAGCAGCGTCACCCGCGAGCGGGTCCAGCCGCATGTCATCCGCACCGAGAAACGCCGCGCTATCGATGCCGATGGAAAGCCCCTGTTCAAACCGCGGCGCACGCAGCTTGGCCCGGTCTCCTGGGAGGAGCGTCACCGCCATCAGCAACTCCTCTACGAAGCGGTCACCGAATACGTCCGCGAAGGCTACAATCAGGCCATGCGGGAAAAACGGAGCTACATCGGCTTTCTGATGATCTTGATGCAGCGGCTGGTGGTCTCCAGCACAAGCGCCATCCGCACTACGCTTGAAAGGCGGCTCGAGGCGCTCGCCGCACCCCAGGAACAACTGACCCTGTTCCCACTCGCATCCGAGGAGGAATGGGCGGACCTGGACGGCCAGGAGCAGATCGACGTGTTGCTCCGCACCCGCCTCAAGGCACTCAAGAACGAACGCGGCGAGGTCAGGCTGCTGTTGGATGCCGCAGCCCGCTGCGAGCAGATCGGACCGGACGCCAAGGCCGAGGCGCTGCTCGACTGGCTCTACCGCCTCCAGTCCGAGGAGAGCGACCCGGAGCTCAAGGCGCTCGTGTTCACCGAGTTCGTTCCCACCCAGGAGATGTTGCGTCGATTCCTGACTGAGCGCGGGTTTTCGGTCGTCTGCCTGAACGGCTCCATGGACATGGAAGAGCGCAAGCGAGTCCAGGAGGCCTTCGCCAAGGATGTCCGTATCCTTATCTCCACCGACGCCGGCGGGGAGGGCTTGAACCTCCAGTTCTGCCACGTGGTGATCAACTACGACATCCCCTGGAACCCGATGCGACTCGAACAGCGGATCGGCCGGGTGGATCGTATCGGCCAGGCTCACGCAGTTCGTGCGGTCAACTTCGTCTTCGAAGGCTCGGTCGAACATCGGGTCCGGGAGGTGCTGGAGCAGAAGCTCGCCGTCATTTTCGAGGAGTTCGGCATCGACAAGACCGGCGACGTCCTCGACTCGGCCCAGGCGGGCCACATGTTCGACGAGATGTATGTCGAGGCGATCCTCAACCCCGAAAAGGTGGAGGACTCCGTAGAGAGCGTGGTCGCCCGCTTGCAGGAGCAGGCCCGCGAGGCGCGCACAACCGCATCCGTGCTCGGCGCGACCGAGGACCTGGAACCTGGCGAAGCCCAGCGGCTGCTGACCCACCCCTTGCCCCATTGGGTCGAGCGCATGACCGTGAGCTACCTGAAGGCGCGTGGCGGCCAGGCCGAGAGGAGAAGCCAGAGCTGGAAACTCACCTGGCCCGACGGCGAGACCTACGAGAATGTGGTCTTCTCCGGTAAGGAAGCCGAGAGGCTTCCGGCCGCCCGGCATCTTACCCTTGAAGAGCCGAAGGTCCGCGGACTGGCCATGCGGCTCCCACGCTTTGCGCCGGGCCAGCCGGTCCCCATCGTGTCGATCCCAGGTCTCTCCGAGGAAGTACAGGGCGTCTGGTCCTTGTGGCAAATCTCGGTTGTGAGTCACGAGTCGCGGGTCGCGAGTCGGTGGGATGGACCCGTGACCTTGGACCCGGGACCCGAGACCCGCCGCAGGCGGATCATGCCTCTCTTCCTGGCCGACAACGGCATGGTCTATATGCCGACGGCCAGACACGTGTGGGACCAGCTCCTCGCGACAAGCACAAAGGTCCGGTCGGTCCTTGACGCCGAGGTCTCCCAAGCTGCTTTCGCAAAGCTGCAAAGCGCCGCGGAGGAACACGGGAAAGCTATCTACGAAGCGCTCGTGCAAGAGCATAGGGGCCGCATCGCACGTGAGCGCGAGAAGGCCAACTACGCCTTTGCCGCGCGCCGCAAGACCGTCGAGCGGATTGGCCTGCCCCAGGTCCGCAACTATCGCCTGAACCTCCTCTCGAAGGAGGAGCGGAGTTTCCAGGAGCAGCTCGATCAGAAGGCCCATGCCTATCCCGAAATGGTGCCGCTAATTATACTTCGCGTGGAAGGGAACCGCGAATGAACGCGAATAGACGCGAATTAATAGAAAAAGATCTGACGTTCAGAGTGGTTGGATGCGCTATGGCGGTAATGAACGAGATCGGGCACGGTTTGCGAGAAAAGACGTATGAAAGGGGTTTGTGTGTGGAATTCAGGCATCAGGGGATTACGTTTCAGCAACAGCACTTTTACCCGGTCTTTTATAGAGGCGAACATATAGACGATTATGTGCCAGATCTTGAAGTAGAAGGACGGTTGATTGTCGAAATCAAAACAGTTGACAAGATTATCCAAGAACATCTCGGACAGGTTTTGAACTACCTGAAAATAACGGGTCTCGAGGCTGGCGTCATTTTGAACTTCAAGCACCCAAAGCTGGAGTGGAAAAAGGTGGTCTTACAAGAGGGGCGGCTTCAATGATTCTTTCTTACCCCATTAGCGTTCATTCGCGTCCATTCGCGGTTGGAATTTTCCATGAGTAGCTGGCGCGATCAAATCCTGAAGGAATTCGCCCCGAAGGTTGCCCGACTCACCCTGGTGGCCGATCCGGACGGACTTCTCCTCGAAGAAGGGATTCTCGAAGGCATCCGCGAGCGTGGATTCGAGCTGATCCCGTTCGAAGACCACATCGCGTTTCGTTACGCCTACGAATCGAAGTTCCGCTCCCGCTGGGACAAAGAAGTGCAAAGTGCGGCGTGCGAAGTGCGTAAAGATGTGAGATCCACCGCACCACGCACTACGCACTGCGCACCGCAGCCGATACCAGATCTTGTCGTTGTTCTGCACTCCAGGGCGAATGATTTGGATACACTACCGTACGATCTATTACAGGCTGGGCGTCGGCTGCACTTCAACCTCGGCGACATCTTCCCGAATCTCAGCTACCCGGTCGTGACCGCCCTGGATCGCGGGGACCTCGATGCCTTGTATGAGGCGCAGAAGAGACATGCACCCGGCCAGTTGGGCGACAACGCCACCAAGGAGTTCGTCCTCCGGCACGTCTTTGAAATCGCGCCCGAGCTGGTCAAACAGCCATCGGACCTTTTGCGGGTGCTGCTGCGCCGTCACTACCGCGGACAGCGAATCCCGGCTGACCTTGACAACCGGTTCATCCAGCTTCTGCGCCAGAACAACGCCTTCGACGACTGGCCGCTTGAGACGCTTGTTTCAGACCGGGAGGCGTTCTTCGCGTTTCTCCAGGAGCGCTGGCCTATCTTCCTTGACCGTGAAGCAGCCAAAGGGACGTCCGGCGTTCGTGAGGACAAGAAGCCCTATGGTCTGGCCATTGAGGGACCTGTCGAACTGCCCTTCGATCACCATGACATCCGGGTCTACATCGACAACCTGTTCGTCGAGGGGTTGCTGCATTCAGTTGCACACGAGCATGCGGACACCTTGTCCAGAACCTGGGTAGGCATCGGCGTTCGTACCGCTCCCATCGAAGACAGGTCTCGTCGCCTGGGCAAGCTCATCGACAGCCTGGAGGCATCCATTCCGGCCGAGGGCGCGAAGCACACGGACTGGTTCCACTTTGCCCGTGGATGGGCAGAACTCAGGAGAGTGATGAGTGATGAGGACCGCGGACTGAGTAAAGATCAGAGCCGCCGTATGGGTGAACTTACCCAAAGGGTTGATGAACGCTTTTGGGTTTGGATTCAAAAACGTTACGCCGGGCTCATTCAGTTGCCGCCGAATCCACCGGCCATGGTTCATCATATCCCTCGATTCTTGGCCCACTCATTACTCAGTCCTCATCACTCATCACTGCGATCACCAGCAAAGCTCGCTTTGCTGGTGATCGATGGCCTTGCCTTGGACCAATGGCTGGTAGTTCGCGAAGCACTTGCCTCAAAAAAGCCCGGGCTGCGATTCCGGGAGCAGGCGGTCTTTGCCTGGATTCCTTCGCTTACCTCCGTCTCGCGCCAGGCAACATTCGCAGGCAAGGCTCCCATCTTTTTTCCGAACAGCATCCAGAGCACAGACAAGGAACCCGCTCTCTGGGCGCAATTCTGGGCGGATCATGGCCTTATGCCGAACGAGGTCGTCTACCTCAAGGGGCTCGCTGACGGCGGTCTGGAATCCGTTTCCGAAGCGCTTTCTCATCCCAGGGCAAGGGTCGCCGGGCTGGTCGTGGACAAGGTCGACAAGATCATGCACGGGATGGAAATGGGCACCGCCGGGATGCACAACCAGGTGTGCCAGTGGGCCAAGCAGCCGTATCTGAACACACTCCTCGATCTGCTCTTGGATCGGGGCTTCCGTGTCTACCTGACCTCTGATCATGGCAACATCGAGGCGGAAGGTTGCGGTCGTCCGTCCGAAGGGGCTGTGGCGGACCTGCGCGGTGAACGAGTCCGCATCTATTCCGACGCAGCACTTCGCGGAAAAGTGAAAGAAAGATTTCCCGATGCGCTGGAATGGGGCACCGTTGGTCTCCCGGAGGACTACCTCGCCCTCCTGGCTCCTGCTCGGCAGGCGTTTGTCCAAGAAAAACAGCGCGCTGTGAGCCACGGCGGTGTTTCAGTCGAGGAACTCATCGTCCCTCTTGTTCAGATCGACAGGAGGGGCGAATGACCAGACGGACCGATCAGATCGGATTCAGTCAACGGGTGCGCCTGGAATGGTTTGAGCAGACGGCCAACCTGGTCTTGGCAGGGAATGACAAGGCTGCGGTCAACGAGGCCTTGCAGGAGCTGCTGAAGGACAAGGTGTCCGTAGGCGGCTGCTCAAAAGGAAGCAATCGCAATAAAATTATCTCCATTCTGCGCAAGATATGGGTGACGACGCCGGAGGAAATCATCCTGTTGCGCAACGACGCACTTGCCTTGCTTTCCACTCAGTCCTCATCACTCAGTCCTCATCACTTGAGCGTAGCGATCCACTGGGGGATGGTCATGGCCGTCTACCCGTTCTGGTCGGGTGTAGCCATCCAGACCGGCCGTCTCCTGAGGCTTCAGGGCTCCGCTGCCGCGGCTCATGTCCAGCGCCGTGTCCGCGAGCAATACGGCGAGCGGGAGACTGTTTCCCGAGCGGCGCGCCGCGTGCTGCGTTCGTACCTGGACTGGGGCGTGCTTCGCGAGACCGGCGCAAAGGGCATCTACTCCGCCGGGGCAACGCTCGCCGTTGATGATTCCCGACTGATCGCCTGGCTGGCCGAAGCGTCCCTCCACGCCCGCGCCAACGGCTCGGCTCCGCTGAAAGATCTGATCGATAGCCCGAGCTTCTTCCCGTTCCGGATCAAGCCGGTCCACGCCGAAAGCCTCGTGGCTGCGTCATCCAGACTCGATCTTCTCCGCCACGGGTTGGACGACGACCTCGTCACGCTAAGGAAACCGATGACTAAAGGAGGTGCGCCATGACTATGGCAAATGGCGAACGAACCTATCGACTCAGGGCCCTAACGGACTTGTGGACTGGGTCGGTCACTCTTGAAGAAAGAAACGGTCAGATAAAGGAAAAAACTGGGCCGGACCGCCTCATCACTACCGGCATGCTCGGTTCCATCCGCTGGTGGTTCGAGGTATTGGTCCGTGGTCTGGACGGCAATGCCTGCGACCCAACCGATACGAAATGTGAAGATCGAAACCATTGTGCTGTCTGCGAACTATTCGGCTGCACCGGCTGGGCGCGGAAGTTCAGATTTGAAGTTCTGGATGAGAATAGCGGTACCAAGACAGATCAGATCAAGCAAAACCAGACTTTCAATCTTTGCTTCACACCCCTCCGCCCGATCCGCGTTGAAGAGTGGACCCTCCTCGACGCTGCTCTTCGCCTGATCGCCGACTATGGGGCTATCGGCGGCAAGACGGTATTCAAGCCAACGGACGAATCCAGTCGGGCAAGCACGCTACACCACAAAGACTACGGCCTGGTGCAGATGGTCACCTCCCAACAATACGATGGAACAGGTCGTGATGACTTGGGAAAATATCTGTCTAAATGGCGGAAGCTCAATCACGGTGAGTTCGCCTGGGCTTCATTGCAGCACTTCTGGTGTGTGAATGGAAAGTATCTTGGGCGTGAAGACAACAACAAGAGCACTTTCAACCAGGTGCTCGGACGTCAGGAGGCAAAAAACCAAGGTCAACAGTTGGCCACCCGCAACGATGGAATAGCCAGATGGCTTGCCGGTTCACAACAGGAGAGCAAGAAGGTGTTCAGCTTCAAGAACCCCGCGAGGACCTTTGGCTTCGTGATCAATTTCAATGATATGGAGCAACGTCTGAGGAACGCATGGGGGCAGAACGGATGGGATTTTCTCACCGGAGACAATATCATCAATCAACTATTCGCCGGGAAGGAGGACCGCTCATGAGCTTCGATTATTACGCCTTCCTGGCCGAAAACAAAGCATGCCCGAAACGGGTGAACAAGACCTGTCTCGCTTCCGGCTTTGGGGATGGATGCGTGGTCTGGTCCTACTGTGACGGGGAGAAGAACAAGGCACGTCAATGCTACATGAAACGGGCGGCTGAACTTGAGCTCCGTCTCGCCCCGGACCTTCACCTTGAGTCGGACCATGCTTCCCTGCCGGATTCGAGCTGGTTCGGCATCGACGTTTCTTTCACACTGAAATCCCCCTGGTACTCGAAGGACGACCGCCCCTTTCACGTGCTGGATAACCCGGTGCGCAAGGACAGGGTATTCGGAGTGCCCTTCATGTCTGCAGCCTCCTGGAAGGGACTTCTACGCTGGGCCTGTAGGATGCGGGCTGGATTGTCGGGGCATCTTGAAACGCACGATATGAAAATGGACGGGTGGAAAGATCCTTCCTGGATTATCCATCTCTTCGGCAACGAAAAAGGTGAACAGAAGGATTTCCGGTCCGGTGCACTGGTTTTCTATCCCACGTGGTTCAATAAAGTCGGCTTCGATGTGATCAACCCCCACAGCCGTGCCAGGCGGGCCGGAACACAGCCCATTTATTATGAGGTTGTCCCGGCCGGGACAAAAGGTAAGCTACGGTTGCTCTATGCACCTCTGCCGAGAGAGATGGAGCGTGACGAAGTTAATCCAGCCGACTTTATAGACCGCCTGATTGAGAGTATAAAGGCGCTTCTCGAAACCTATGGCATCTCCGCCAAACGCACCGCCGGCTGGGGCACTGCCAGGATTGACGGTAATGGTTGGAAACTGCATCCCGGTAACAGCGGCGACTTTAAAACGGCGGATGAGGTCGCTGGGGAGATAAAGAAACGATTTTCCTCGCAGGGAGGAGACCAATGACGGGATTTCAACTTCCGGACACGTTGCGGCGACATCGCCCTTTGCTTCTGGCGCTTGAGGCAATCGGCTGGCTTCATATGACGGGCAAGGCCAAGATCGATTTCCTGCGGGAGCACGGTGGTCAGAAGAACAATTATGACTACAAGAAGTGGCATGAACAGGAGAACCGGCCGTTCCCCTGGGATAACCTGTTGCAATGGGTGAAGGACAAATTCGGCCTGGGGAATAACGCGTGGCCCGGAACTTTCGCAGATTTTCTCTCCAAACATCCGGGCCGAGATGGCGGGATGCTTGGCTTACTCCAGGCTGGCCACGCTATGGCGTCGGGTATCGAGAAGCAGAGTTTCCCGCAAAGGGCAGTTGAATACCTGGCTCAGGATGTCACCCACATGTGGTTGTCCACGGCCTTCGGCCATCCGGTCCTCAATCTGTTGGACGACCCGCCTGAATTGCTCACCGATGTTGGCTGGAAAGGCCTGCTTGAACAGATTAAGCAGATCCTCACCGTGCTGAAGCAGCTTGGTGACAACAGTTCCCCAAACGACATTGATGGCTGGTGGCGTTGGCGCGATGGGACGGTAGGTCCCGAAGGATGGCTACGCAAGGCGTTTACCGGCACCCTGGCCGAAACCAGATTGCCGAACAATGATGTCACGCTGTTTGACCAGTCCTATGTCGCGGCCGCCTTGTTCAAAAGCGCTGCGGCCGGTGCGATTCTGGAAGGCAGCTCGTTCCCCTGGTCCAGCAATGGACTCAAACAACAGACCCGTTGGCGGCTCTTGACCATCGGGATCGGTGCGGACCACTACGAAGCCCGGGCGGTGAAGATCGGTGACTGGACCGGGGCGCGCCTGGCGCTGGACGAGTTTTTCACCAGAGTCTGCAAGCTCGTTGAGGTCGATCTGGCTTTTGGCTCCCTGCTGTATAGGGACGGCGAGGCCTGTGTCTTTTCGTTCCCAGGGGAGCGATTCGGCCATGACAAACAAGGGTACCAAGGTGGTGATTTGCAGATCGCCGATTGGAAAGGCTGGCTGACCGAGCAGATAGACGGCTATGCTCGTGACGCCAACCTCGAGATGCCTCCCTATTGCCATATCAGTGAGCCATCCCGCTCTCTTGTCGGGATGACGGCGGAAATCCGGAAGGCGCGGGAAACGATGGCCGTGCCGCTTCACCGCAATTGGCAAATTCCCGGGCAGGATTCGCCGGATGGCCATGTTTGCCCGGTATGTCTTGTGCGCAGAAGCCGCTCAGGGACAGACAAGCAAAGGCCTTGCGACCCTTGCAAGGCGCGGCGGACTCACCGGTTGGATATGTGGCTGGAAGGGAAGCTCGGATCAGACTCCATCTGGATCAGCGAGGTGGCCGACGCGAATGACCGAGTTGCCCTCGTCACGATGAGCCTGGACATCGAGCCCTGGCTTGACGGAATCCGCCTGGATGCGCTCAGGACCCAGGCCATTCCGGAATGGCGGAAGTTCAATCCTGAGCTACTTGAATTTTGGCAAAGAGATGAAAACAAAAGAAGGAAAGAACCTAACCCAATCAATATAAAGCGACCGCTTGACAGCCTTCAGCAAGAAATAATGAACCGGCTTGGGCAGTTCAAGGAAGATGACTTGCTGCTCTGCAATCTCCAAGAAGGTTACCGGCACGCGAAAGTGAAAAATGACAAGCGGAGCGATGACGAAATATGGAACAACTATTTCTCTCTGATTGTCGAAGATCGAACTCCCGACGACCAGCCAGAATGGAAAAAAGATGACTTAGGCCGTAATGCCGCATGGCTCACGCATCAGTTGTTTTGCAAGCTCGCCTCGCCTGGCCGTATCTATCGCTTCTGGCGGCAGGCCGAGGATTTCTTCAAAGCCTTGCTTGCCGAATTCCGCGAGATAGCGGCCGCAGACCAGAACCGCTGGCGCGTGCGCCGTTTGGTTATCAAGCCCGATAACGGCTCTTTAGGTTCGTGGGAAGACCGGCAGACCTACAACGGACGTTATGGGGATGCTCCCGTAAGCCTGTTGTATCGGGCACAGACCAAGGACTTCCTCACCATCTGCAACCTGGCCCGACTTCTGAAACCGGAGCAAGACAAGGATTGCCTGCACGAGATCACCAAACAACTTGTGGCGCATTCGGCAGCGGACGATGCAGGCGCTCTGGGCGTTTATCACCCGGTGATCCCCCTTGAGCTTTCCCCGGTGCGCTTTCGGGTCCTTCTGCCGCTTGAAGCCGTGTCCGGCTGTGTGGATCGGACGATTGAAGCATGGAGAGATCAATTTGCCCGTGTTTGGGACCGCTTGCCGCTTCGGGTCGGGGTTGTGGCCTTTCCGAGGATGACGCCGTTTCAGGCCGTGATAGACGCGGCCCGGAACATCGAGAGTGATCTGGATGGGATTAAGAAGCCTGAAACCTGGCGGGTGGCGGGATGCGAAACACGGGAAGGCGTCACCGCCCTCAGCATCAAGTCTCTTGATCATCCATATGAGCTTCTTAAAACCATACCCATCAGACTCCCCGATGGACGGAATGACGTGTTTTATCCGTACCTTGCCGTGGAAGACAAGCAGGTCCGTTTTCCTCTGGATTTCCAGCATCCCAACGGCCGGGTCTTCCGGCACGCGAAGGACTTGCGAAGCGGGGATGGGGTTCTCGTTTATCCCTCGCTTATTGCCACAGTCTTCATGGATAGCACCGCCAGGCGGTTCGAACCTTTGAGTCGTAGACAGCTTACGGAATGGCTGCGGATGCGCGATCTCTGGCGGCTGATGGACCGGTATGCAGCAAGCCAGACCTCGCTCCGCGGCGCATGGTCGGAGCTTATCGAGCGGCGCGGGGCCTGGCAAGGACCGGATGAGACATGGTTCGAGGGAGGGAAGACGGCCTGGCTCGATCTCGCCCGCGCGGTGTTCCATGAACGTCTGGGTGTTCGAGGCGCATGCCTTGAGACGTTGGTGCAAGCCGCCGGGGACGAGCTCTTGGACTGGAGCCTGGAATGGCACATGAGCGTACTAAAAAAGCAAGTGTCCGGAGGTGACCGATGACAACAAACAATCAGAGTTTCGTGACATTTCCGTTTGTCGGCGTGGCGCTCGATCCCATCCATGTCGGTACAGGCGGAACTCGGCTGGGCCGGGTGGACAACACCATCGTGCGCGATCCGGTCACGCGGATACCGAAGGTTCCCGGCTCGAGCATTGCGGGAGTCATGCGAGCCTACACGGCCATGGCAAAGGGGAAGTACCCCAACTGCGCGGGCCTTGGTCAGCCGGAGCGCGACGGTGGAGGTGGCCACTGCGGGAAAACCGATTGTCCTGTGTGTACCGTGTTCGGCTTTGCCAAAGGCATAGGCTCAAGTGGCGGTTTCGCGGGACTGGCGGCATTCAGCGATATGCATGTGCTGCTCTTTCCCGTGGCGTCGCAATTGGGGCCGCAGTGGATCACGAGTCCCATGGCATTGTGGCAGACCAGCATTCCGGAGTTCTTGGAACTGAGCGACCTGTCTGAGGACAATGTCGTTTACCGTAAAGCGGACGGGGCGGCAGCTCAGCAATCATTGAATCTCGGCTGGCTTCTTCTGCCGGTCAAGACGGATTGGCAGCCACTGAGCGATATTGTTCAAAAGATCAAAGCGCTGGGTATACCGGATTACATCATCAGCCACCTGGGTGTCGTCTCCGACAAGCTGTTTACGCACATCGTGAACAGCAACCTCGAAGTACGGACATCGGTCGCCATCGATCCGGCCACGGGCGCAGCCGAGGAAGGGGCGCTGTTCACCTATGAAGCCCTGCCTCGAGGCACAGTGCTTTTCTGGGAGGTAACCTGCAGGAATCCCAAACACTTTAAGATCAATCAAGATGATGTGAGGGCGGTCGACTCACCTGAGAAAGTCAGAGATGTTGTTACTGGTGCCAATTCTTATCTGGAACATCTCGGCATCGGCGGCATGGGAAGCCGGGGCATGGGACGGTTGCGCGTGCTGGCAACGAATGAGCTTGCCGATGCGGATAAGCCAGGAAAGGAGGCCTAGCGATGGACGCTCCGACATTCGAAAACTTAGACCTCGCTTGCGCCAGGGTGGGCAAAGCCATCGCGGAGAGACCGTCAAAGGAGCTTGAGAACCTCGTTACGAGCTCGCTCGCTGTTCTGGAAGAGCAAGGAATTTATGCCCTCTTTCTTTTTCTAAAAACCCGAGGTGGCAGTGGGGCCGAAAATGTCAACCAGAAGATTTATGAGTTCCTGAAAGAGACGCCACAGCAAGCCCCTTTACTTTCTGGCAATGCCGACGTCTTTACCTCGATTCAGCAGCTGGCCAATGACCTTGACAAGCTCCTGCTGGCCCGTGATCTGGTCCGGCAAGCACTCGTCTACGCCCGCTATCACGCGCGAGTGCCACAAAAGAGTGAGGTGCGAACATGACCTGGACGCTGCTTCGATGGGTCTGGCGACTGGAAGCGCCGCTTTTCGTCGGCATGCCTCCGGCAGGGGCGTTGAACCGCTGCAGACCCTATGTCCCGGCACGTGTGCTTTGGGGAGCTGTGACCGCTGAGATATCTCGATCAAGAAACGGTGAAAGCTTTCCGGATTACGGCAAACTTGGATGGGAAGTCGCTCTCAACTGCCGTTTCACCTACCTCTTTCCGGCCGAGAAACGGGGCGACAAGTTCCTGGCTTGGATGCCGACATTCCAAAAGATGAGAGGCGTCCAATGGTACTGCCACGGCGGCCAGGAAAGTCTGTCGGATCGTGACTTCAGACGTCGTCTGCTGGACACCCGGCCCGGCACCGCAATCGATCCCGAATCGGACTCAGCGTCTGAAGGCACACTCCGGGAGACAGAATGTATCAATCCCTGGTGGCGTGATTCCAACTGTCAGGGGGAAACGAATGCCATGCTGCTCTTAGGGTACGTCTTTTTGAGAAACAACGGCTTTCGCAGGCAATTGGACAATATCGATACCCTCTTTGTCGGAGGCGACACCAGATACGGTCTTGGAAAAATATGCCGTGTGGGGTGGCACCAGGTATCCGGTAACTTGTCCGTCTTCGGGAAACCAGTTCATCTGGATAGAGAGCATCCCGAAATACAGAGCGACATCGTTTGGGGACATGCATTGGAAGGTGGCCAGCATCAAATCCATGGAATGCAGGGAGCGAAAGAGCTTCTTGGCGGTTGGGACCAAGGTAGCCCGTGGAGTGGAGAACTTACGTGGGCTCCCGGCTCATTTCTGGAACGTACAGTGGCCTGGTCGATAGACAAGTATGGATACTGGATGCATCAGGACAATAGATAGCCGATGTTTGCGACAATCTTGCGACAAACTCACGACTCGACTTGTGACACACCCTTTGGTAAGGTGGGTGGGAAAATGGGGTTGTCGAAATTTCCGCCCTGCCGGGGGGCCACATGTTCTTTGATAGATCATTGAATCACAACGGTTTTCGGTTAACAGCCGGAAAACGAGAACGATTATGAAAAGGGTTGCACACGGGGAGCCAACAACGAATGCAACCCTCTTCGAACCGGTTGCTTAACGGATAGAGCCCCGCATCCGTGATGCGGGGCTTCTTTGTTGTGCGCCCGGCAGGGCGCGTTCACTTGGAGGTGCAAGTCCTCTACAGGCCCGACAGGGGGAACTGTTAGCCGGACGGCAAGGGTGTCCATCGCGAGATGGAATCTGAAGGAAGCCGCAGGCA